>Ga0080064_1000315_pt1 | contig 139305 bp, 125 predicted proteins | sample Subgrocontami54m_FD_69260 | JGI IMG/M metagenome (GOLD analysis project Ga0080064, IMG submission 69260) | Subsurface groundwater microbial communities from S. Glens Falls, New York, USA - GMW46 contaminated, 5.4 m (SPADES assembly) (version 2) ...
GCCCGTCTGGGGGGGCGAGGTTGTCCCCGTTGGACGGCGGCCCCCCGTCAAAGCCCCGGGCACCGGCGCCGCCAGCGCCCCGGCCCTGAATCTGCCGCTGACCGCCCCGATAGGCGGGGCGGTCAGCGGCACGGTGGGAGCGGTCACCCAGGGCGCGACGAGCGCCGTCGGTTCGCTTTTGAAGTAGCCAGTCCAAAGCTGCTGAACACGCAAAAAGGGCCGCGACTCATGAGTCGCGGCCCTTTTATCGTATCGAGAATTAGCCAGCGGCTGGAAGCAGCTCCGCGAGGTAGGCAAGAACGGCAACTTCCGCCGGAATCACTGGAAGGAATGTGCCTGCCGATTCGAGGTCGTGGCAGCGGTTCGGCAGCTTCCCGTTCAAGCGCGTCCACGGCGACTGACCGTGCCCACCGTGCTGCGGTCTGGTCGCGTTGCAGACCATGTCGAGCGCGTGGTCCGCGGCAGGTTGGGCGTGATCCGGGGAGCTCTGCACGCGCTGGTACGGGACTCGCACGCGCCGAATCAATGTCATAGCCTCGCGCTCCCCCCACCAATCCTCGTCGTCCGGACGTGGAGGTTCGACCCCTTCCGTTCGCGTAGAGATGACTCGTAGGGCGTGCCGTCGAAGGGCGGGGCCCTCCCAGTCGACGTACAAGCGAACGGGAAGCTCTGGGTGGCGAGCCAGGGCACCGGCCGCGGCGATCCCGCCGAGGCAGAAGGAGACTACGGCGATCCGCTCTGGGTCTACGCTGACATGCGCCGCCGCCTCGGAAACAACGGCGGCGAGGCCTTCCTGATGGATCGGGCCGCAGAAGTCTTCATGGCCTTCGCTCGATCCTCGGCCGTCGGGGTCGAAGTGTGCGACGACAAATCCGCGGCTGGCGTAGCGATCTGCAATGCCGGAGACGCCGAAGGAGAGGCTGCCGGCCGAGAGGCCACCCGGCGCCAAAACCAACAAGGGCCGCCGTCCAGTTTCTCTCGGGTATGTGATACATACGGCGAGCCGTGCGCCACTCGCCGGATTCGTCACTTGGGTGTCGACGCGGCTTCGCTGAAACCACGGCCCTCGCTGGTCAGGCAAGGCACGTTCCTTCGGACGCGGCTGTCGGCGTAGCGCCGAAGGGGGCGCCGACATGAACGCCGACCCTAGAGCAGCTTGGCGAGTCCCTCTGCCGCGGCGACGATGAGCTGCGTCTTGGACTGCAGCCGCGTGGGTATGACTTGCGGGTAACACGGGTTCATCTTGCCAGGATGGCCGTAGTCGGTCTGGTCGACTTGCGCTTGGCCCTCAGCGAAATTGAAGAGGAACGTGCGCTTCAGAACGGCATCCGGCGTGCCATGGGAGCCATCCCCTGCCGGCAGAACGATCTGAGTGATCTTGACGTCGAGTGCTGGCTGTTGCGTGGACGCGGCCATTCGGGCCTCCTCGGAAGAATGTTGAATGATAAGCGAAAGCTGATACACGGGTTCACGGACGCCGGCCGTGGCCGATTACCTGCGGTAGTATCGAATCTCGAACGTCCGGCACCCATCATCCGAGCGCCACGGTCCATGGGGCATCCCCGGAGGTCGGCAGGCGTACATACCGGCGCGGAACGTCTGGTCTAGGGATAGGTCGTGGAACGTGCCCTCGAGGATCCAGACCTCTTCCCAGAAATCGTGCCGCTGCACACCCATGGCGCTCGTGTCGGTGCCCGGCTCGAACATCAGCAGACGCGTGTAGTCGCCCGTCTCCGCATCGCGACTCAGAATCTTCTCCGAGAGGCCCTTCACGCCCCCGACGTTCGTTGCCTCAATGTTCGTAGGCTCGAAGAACTCGTACTCTGGTTTCGGCATCGCCCTCTACGCCTCATACGTGTAGTTGCAGCTCATGAGGGTCCGTCCCTCGTGGGTCACGATCTCGCCCTCGAACCGACAGGAGCCGCGCTCCGGCGCGGGTTCGATCGCGGCGACGGTCCCCGAATAGAGCACGAGACCGTCCGCGCGCTCGTCCTCGAACAGCAGGCCAATCAGCTCTTGCGGGGCCATGATCGCCGCGATAGGTCCTTCCTGGTACTTGCGGCGACCATCCTGGTTCGTGATCCAGCTTCGGAGCACGAGCGAGTCCCAATCGGAGAGCAGGTCCTGAAGTGGCCAGATGTCTCGCCCCAGGATCTTTGGAAAGGCGCGCTTCGCATCCACGACGGCCGTCCGCTCAAGGTCCCGATCGGTATGGTCGCTTCCGACGCCGACGTAGGTGGTCCCGCCCGCGACGAGGAGCACGAACTCCACTTCGCCCGACGACCGGCCCGCGCCGCGCGAGAGCGAGCCGTCGATCTGTACGCCATCCGAATCAACGCGATACAGCTCCGGCGTGTGCTGCGGAGCGGGAATCCCCTGTTCCAGCAGCTCGTCGATGTGTCGCTGCACCGCCTCGCGGTCGCGCCCGGTGTAGCCGGCCAGGACAACGCGGCGTGGCAAAAAGGTCAGAGGCTGCCCACTTGCCGCGTTGACGAGCCTCACGCTCCCTGCTGCTGCATCAGTCCCCTTTGCCATCGACCGCACTATAGCACCAGTCCCCTCTCCCCCTGGGAGAGGGTTAGGGTGAGGGCGGGCCTGCTGCGGTCGTTAAGACCTTCGGGCCCATTTGCACTCAGGTGTTTGACGCTCCGTCTTGGCACGTGTCATCCTCTGCGCAGGCGAAGTGGGCCGCATACAATTAGAATGCTGCCCAGTGCAGCCCAAGAAGGTAAAAGCCATGCAGATCATTCGAGCGCCGCGCTTCAGCGGTTTTTGTGGGGGCGTAAAGCGGGCCTGGAGCATCGCTGGAAGAACGCGGTCGGGCACCGAGGGCCCGGTGTACGTTTCTGGCGAGCTCATCAACAACGACCCCGCCATGCGAGAGCTAGAAGAGCGCGGCGTTCAAATCCTCCGTGTCGGCGAAGGTGAGACTGCCCCGGGCGGTGGCACGCTCATCATGCGCGCCCACGGTGAGGGCCCCAAGACCTTCGAGATGGCGAACAAGCTCGGTCTGAACGTCGTCGACGCCACCTGTGGCATCGTCCGCGTCGTCCAGGACAAGGCAAAGAAATGGGAGGAGGAGGGCTACCAGGTCATCCTCTACGGCCATCGGGATCACCCCGAGGCAAAGGCCACTGTTGCGTACACCCAGCGTGGGAAAATCATCGAGTCCGTCGAAGAAGCGGAGGCGCTTCCTCATTTCGAGCGGATCGCGAGCCTGGCGCAGACGACGGCGCTGCTCTCCGAGTACGAGAAGATTTGCCAGGTGCTCCGCACGAAGGCCGACGTCTACCAAGACCAGGGCCAAGTGTGCGCCTGGACGCGGATGGCCCAAGATGAGGCTGAGCAGTTGGCGCCGCAGTGCACCGTGATGATCGTGGTGGGTGGCCGAAAGAGCGCGAACACACATCGGCTGGTGGAAGTGTGCAGCGAGCACGTTCCCAGCTACCTGGTCGAGACGATCGAAGACCTCGAACCCGCGTGGTTTAGCCACGACTCGATCGTCGGGATCGCGGCTGGCGCATCGACCCGCGAGCAGGACGTCGTGGACGTGATGGCGCGTATCGAGGCCATCGGAGAGGAATTGTCATGACGAAGCGTCGGCCGACTCGGCAGGTCATGGTTGGCAACGTACTCGTGGGCGGCGACGCGCCGATCGCCGTGCAGTCGATGTGCAGCACCGACACGCGCGACATCGACACGACGATGGCGCAGGTCGAGGCCCTCGAGCGCATGGGATGCGAGATCCTGCGCATCGCAGTGCCGACCAAGGAGTCCGGCGAGGCCTTCGGCGTCATCCGCGGCCAAACCACCCTCCCCCTCGTGGCCGACATCCATTTCGACTACCGCATGGCGCTTCTCGCCATCGAAAAGGGCGCGGACAAGATCCGAATCAACCCGGGAAACATCATCAATGCCGACGGCATGCGCGCGGTTCGCATCGCCGTGGATGCCGCGAAGGATCGTGGCATCCCGATCCGAGTGGGAGTCAACGCTGGGTCCATCGAGCAGAAGCTGCTGGACAAGTACGGCTATCCGACGCCCGAGGCGGCGTGCGAGTCCGCCGAGAACCACGTCCACCTGCTGGAAGACATGGGCTTCGAGGATATCGTCGTGTCCGTCAAGTTCAGCGATGTGCCCCGCATGGTGGAGGCCTACCGGCTCCTGAGTCAGCGCATCGACTACCCGCTGCATCTCGGTGTGACCGAGGCCGGCGCCTCGATGCCGGCATACATCAAGTCTGCTCTGGGCATCGGCTCGCTGCTCGCGGAAGGCATCGGCGACACGCTGCGCGTCTCGCTGACCACTGCTGACAAGACCGACGAGGTCGTGGCCGGCTTCGAGATCCTCAAGGCGCTCGAGATCCGCAGCAAGGGACCGCTCCTAACTTCATGCCCCTCGTGTGGCCGCGCCCAGGTGGACCTGCCGACGCTTGGCCTCCAAGTGTCAGAGGCGCTAAAGCACGTCGACAAAGCGGTCAAGGTTGCGGTCATGGGTTGCGCTGTGAATGGCCCCGGCGAAGCCGCCGACGCGGACATCGCCGTCGTTGGCGGTCGCGGCGTGGGCATGATTTACATCAAGGGCAAGCCCGCCCGCCGCGTCCCGGAAGACCAGGTGATCGCTGCCCTCATGGAAGAGATCGCCGAGTGGGAACCCACCGGTGAAGAGGCTCACCGCCCCGGCCACGTAAGTGTCATTTGACGCGCTGCCGTTGATTTCAAAGTGATCGGGATGAGCATTCAAGAGCTGATCGATCGGTATATCGAAAGAGACTCGCTCCGCCGCGGAGTTGAAGAGGCTCGGCTCGTGGGCTTTGGCGTGCCGGTGTGGGCGCTCGTGGGGCACATGCGCGCCACTGGTGGTGACGCAAGTCGATTAGCAACCGACTACGAGTTGCCGATCGAGGCTGTGAGCGCCGCCCTCGCGTATTATCAGCTCCACCGCAACGCAATAGACGCGCGAGTGGCAGCCAACGCTGCTTAGGCCCCGTGGCTGACTTCTATCTCGATCACGATGTCTCGATACATGTCGCTCCGGCTCTTCGCCTCCACGGACATGGAGCTGTAACGTCTCGAGATCATAGACAGGAATCGGCGCTCGATCCTCATCAACTCCTTACCGCCACCCGGAACGGGTGGACGCTCGTCAGCCACAACCGCAAGGACTTCGAGTTGCTGCACGATGCTTGGCGCATTTGGAGCAGCGCGTGGTCGGTTTCTGTTGGCCACGCCGGCATCCTCATCATCCCGCACGGCACAGCGGATCGTTCGGCGCGCCTGATCAACGACTTCACGCTGATTTATGAGGCGCGGAATCACGGAGAGATGCACGAATACCGATCGCCCACGGGGTGGGTGCAATACTCGCCGCCGACGTGATTGGAGTCGGATTCCGCCCGGGCTCGTTGCGGTATCCTGAAATCGTATGAAGATCGCTACCTGGAATGTGAACGGCATTCGCAAGCGGCAGCCGCAGTTTCTCGAGTGGATCGAGAGAAAGCGCCCCGATATTGTCTGCTTACAGGAGATCAAGGCCACGCCGGCGCAGTTGGCCGATGAGTTGTGCAACCTCGCGGGCTATCGCTGCTACTGGCACGGGGAACGAGCCTACTCGGGTGTCAGCCTCCAGGTTCGTCAGGACACGATTGCTGACGAGCCCGTGTTCTCGCATCCGAAATTCGACCGAGACACGCGGGTGGTCGAGGCTCGACTGGGCAAGCTTTGCGTTGCCTCCATCTACGTCCCGAATGGCGGGAAAGACTATCCGGACAAGCTCAAGTTCCTCGAAGAGCTGCGGGAGTACACGGCCGAGCGGCTGTCGGAGACCGATCAACTCGTCCTGTGTGGTGACATGAACGTCACGCGTACCGACCGGGACGTTCACCGGAGCGAGCGCAACCCGCGTTTGATCGGTCAGCGGCCAGATGAGCGAGTGCTCTTCGAGTCGATCCTCAACAGGGGCCTGGTCGATTTGGCCCGCGACATGAACCCGGACGATGATGGCTTGTTCAGTTGGTGGGCGCCGTGGCGGGAGCACCGGCAGCGCAACATCGGCTGGCGCATCGATTATCAGCTCGTCAGTCCGGCAATGGCCGAAAGGGCACAGGGCTGCTGGGTCGAGCGCGAGGTCGGTACCAGCGACCACGCGCCGGTGGTTGCCGAATTCACCATATAACGCGTCAAGAATGACTCACAGTCACAAAATCCGCTGAAATCGCGGTGGACTTAAGCCCTGTTCGACAGGTAGCATACCGTTTGCATGGGTCGCGCACGAGTGCGCGCACGGGTGTCTAATCGAGGCACGTCAAAAGCTCTGAGACGATTCTCAGAGCCGTCGAAAGGCCGCCTCCAGGCTAGTGACAATCTGTCGCGTCTATTAGACATCCGGAGCGGCGCACCGGCGGCGCCTCACGACATCCTATCGCTGAGAGGTCTGCGATGAAAGCGAGACTGACGTTGAGGCGGTCGCAGCTGCTCCTGGGGCTGGCTGCGCTGCTCTTGTTCGGCGGGATAATGGCGCCGGCGCCCGCGAGCGCACAGTACTACGGGTCCCAATACGGCTACGGTTACGGCTCCTACTACGGCAGTGGCTATTCGCCGTATTCGAGCTACTACGGTAGCAGCTATTCGCCATATTCGAGCTACTATGGCAGCAGCTCCTACTCCCCGTACTCCTACTACGGCAACTCCTACTCCCCATATTCGAACTACAGTGGCTATAACCCATACTCGAGCTACTACGGCTACAACCCATACTCGAGCTACTACGGCTACAATCCATACTCAAGCTACTCCGGCTATAACCCATACTCGAGCTACTACGGCTACAATCCGTACTCTGCTTACAGTAACCCCTACGCCAGCTACTATGGCTATCCGTACTACAATTACAACACCCCAATCGGCACAACGACGGCTCTTGCCGCGCCAACCGGCCTGACCGTAACGGGCAACACGGGGAACATCGTCACCCTGACGTGGACGGCTTCAGTGGGCGCGTCGTCGTACCAGGTGCTTCAGTCTTCGAATAGCGGCACGTACTTGACGGTAGCGACGACGCCGGCCACGCAGACGACGGCGACCGTGGGCAACCTGATCAATGGTCAGATCTACAGCTTCCAAGTCGTGGCTCTTGACGCATATGGAAACAGGAGCACGGCGTCGGTGGCTGTTTCAGTGACCGCGGGAGCAACGGCTTTCACCCTTACTGCGACGCGATCGGTGGATCGTCTATCTGCCAACCTGACCTGGACGGCGGTTGCGGGAGCAACGGGCTACACAGTATTCCAGGCAACAGGCGTCGCGCCGAACACGGTGGGCGCTTACGCACCTGTCGCAACCGTTGGCGCGGGCATCACCAGTGCTGCCCCCGGCGGCCTCGCAGCGGGCACGTCGTACACCTTCATCGTTCAAGCACTCGGGCCAGGCACCTTCTCGCAGCCGGCGCCGGCGCCCTGACCCCTTCGTTCCCAGACAAGAGTTCGATTCACCGGGAGGGATGGAATCGCGATCGCGATTCCATCCCTCCTCTGCGTATGCAATCCAGACTGATTGAGTGATGTTGTGGGTACGAGAATGTTAGATGCCGGCGCCAACCGGCCCAAGGATCTGCGGACCTGGATCGCCGAGCTGGAGGCCGCCGGCGAGTTGATTAGGGTTGACAAGCCGGTGGATCCCCTCACACAGATGGGCTCACTGCTGTACCAGTCGCGCGAGAAGGCCGTGTTCTTCGAGAACCTGCCCCACGGTTGGCGCTCCCTCGGTCAAGCGCCCGCCAACGTCCGCCACGCCGCGCTCGCCTTCGGGGCCCGCGAGGATACCGTCGTACCCCTCGTCGCGCAGCGCATGGGCGCGCGCATCCTTCCGGAGATGCTGAGCACCGGTCCGGTCAAGGACGTCATCCTGAAGCGCGGCGAGTTCGACTTGACTGAGCTTCCCGTGCACGTCGCCGGCCAGCGCGACGGCGGGCCCGTCATCGGTTCGGGCCTGATGGTGACGAAGGACCCGGACACGGGCCAGCGAAACGTCAGCTTCCACCGCCTTCAGATCAAAGGACCCAACAAGACAGGCATCTTCTTCGTTCCCAGGCACGCCTGGCGCAACTATTTGAAGTACGAAGCCAGGAACGAGCCGATGCCCGTTGCCATCTTCATTGGCCACCATCCGATGTACTACGCGGCGGCCTCGACGACCACCGCCTACGGGGTGGACGAGTTCGAGATCGCAGGCGGCTTCATGGGTGAGCCCGCGCGATTGGTGAAGTGCGAGACGGTGGACCTCGAGGTGCCGGCCGACGCGGAGATCGTGCTGGAGGGCTACGTCCCTCCGCACATCCGTGAGGACGAGGGCCCCTTCTCCGAGTTCCAAGACTTTTACATGACGGGGGCTGGCAAGAACCCCATCGTCGAGTACCACTGCATGACGCGGCGCCAGGACGCCATCTTCAAAAGCCTCCAAAACGGCTCGGAGATGGAGGGCTGCGTCTTCCACAAGATCCCGATGAGCGCCACGATCTATCGGCGCCTAAAGGACGTGGGCGGCGGCCCCAACCTGCACAACGTGATGGCGCTCCCTGGCATCTTCGGCCTCGCCATCCAGATGACCCCCCGCTTCTACGGCGAGGCGAAGAACCTCCTCATGGCGGCTCTCTCGTCCGAGTATCAGCACCCGAAGGTTGCGATCGCCGTCGACGCGGACGTGGATATCTTCAACCACTCCGAGCTCCTCTGGGCGCTCGCCACCCGTGTGAACCCGCAGGAGGACGTCGTGATCATCCCGGGCACGCACAACCACTCCATGGACGCGACCCTGCCCGAGATCGGCGCGACCGGCACGGCGCTCTGGCAGCGGTTCGGCTCGAAGATGCTGATCGACGCCACGATTCCGCCGCCGTCGGACCCCGAGGCGCGCTCGAAGCTGGAGCGCATTCGGCCGCTGAACCCACAGCTCCGCCTGGAGGACTTCGCCGCGGAGGGCAGTCTGGACCTTATCCGCTCGCTTCCCGAGCTCTTCTTCGGATCCAAGCTTCTGGACCGCTAGCCTCACTCGCGATCCCAGAGGTATGCGTTGCGCGTGATGATCCCGGGGCCAGCGAGGTACGCCCCCGCGAAGTCGTCGTGCAGCGCGCGGATCCCCTTTCGAACGGCGGCGAGGTTCACACTGAAGTAGAGCGGGAGCATCGGCAGGTCAGCGGCGACCAGCTCGCCCATCTCCTTCAGCACCAGGCCCTGCTCGCGCATGTCCAGCGTTGCGGAGAGCTTGTCGATCAGCGCGTCGAGCTCGGGGTTCGCATACCAGCCGCCCTGGTTGCCGGAGAAGTTCGGCGGAGTCGGACGAAGCCGGCCGTCGAAGCGCGTGAAGATCGCGTCGCCGTTGTTCTGGGCCGTGACCTCCGTGCCAGGGAACATCGCCCGATACTCACGAACAGATACGAGCGCGCCGGGCACGACCTCCTCGGCGACCTCGATGCCGAGCTCGCGCCACGACTGGGCCACCGCGGACATGTCCTTGCTCGACGGCGTCGTCGCCCGAATGGGAACCTGTGGCTGCTCGCCAGCCTCGTTGCGCAGCCGCCCGTTCGCGTCTCGTTTCCATCCGCCGTCGGCCAGCTCCTGCGCGGCACGCGTCGGATCGAAGCGGTAGCCAGCGAACGGCTTGCCGACCAGCGCCGCTCGCTGGTCCGACTTAGGCATGAACGTGTCTCCTTCAGTGTCGGCGAAGCCGGGAACCGCCGCGTCGCGCATCGCCTCGCGGTCGATGCCGTAGATCAGCCCGCGTCTCAGGCGCACGTCCTGCCCGACCCGCGGTGACTTGCTCCACTCGGGGTGGAACTGGATGTTCACGAAGAACCAGTTTCCCTCCCGCTGGACGATCGTTCCCTCGCCGCTATCCTTCCACTGGTCGCGCAGGCGCACCATCAGGTCGGTCGGCACCGCTTGCTCCGTCGCGATGTCCACGGCGCCGGCCAACACGTTTGAGATCAGCGTGTTCGCGTCCGGAATGATCTTCACCACGATGGTGTCGATCTTCGGCCGGCCCAGAAAGTAGTCGTCGAACCGCTGGAAGGTGAGGTTCTCGCCGAACCCGAAGTCCATGAGACGGAACGGTCCGACGTGCACGTATTCTGTGGTCCAATACGGCAAGTTCAGGAAAGCCTCGATGTCTCCGTGGTCGAAGGACTCGCCCACCAGGTGCCGCGGCGCGGGCCAGAGGTCGATAAGGCCAATGCCCAGCGCCTGGTAGTAGGTCGTCTTCCAGGTGATGACCGCCGTTTGAGGATCGGGCGCCTCCACGACGCTCACCTGACGAATCGAGGTGGTGCCAAGCACGGGGACGCCTGGGCTCGTGGCCATCTTCCACCCCAGCACGATGTCGTCGGCCGTGAAGGGCGCCCCGTCGTGCCACTTGACGTTCGGCCGCAGCTTCCACGTCACCTGCAGCCGTCCGTCCGGGAGGATCGTCATCGTGTTGTCATCGAAGGACGGCATCCGCTCGGCTAGTCGTGGGATGACGATGCCCTTGGCATCCGTCGTCGCGAGTCCGTTCGAGTGGAGCTCGATCAGCGAGCGCGCCCCGCCACCCGTCGTCCCTGCCGACTGAAACCCGAACCCGAGCACGGTATTCGCCGCGGCTATCGTCAACGTCTTGCGTTGCTCTGCGCGTGGAGCCTGAGGAGCGTCGCTGGTGCGTCCGCGAGCGGAGGGAGCCGGTGCGCTGGTGCACCCGACCAGGACGGCTGTCAGAAACAGACATATGGGTGCAACAATGCGGCTCATTGGCGTGACTCCCCAACGCGGTTGTCGGCCATTATGGGAAGGGTCTTTCACGCCGTCAAAGGCCACCTTAGAATGCACCTTGCGCGCTGTGTACGCGGCCGAGGGTACGGATGGACGAGCTGATCAACCTCTTCGAGTTCGAGGCGGCTGCCCAAGCCTGTCTCCCTCAATTGGCCTGGGACTATTTCTCCAGCGGGGCCCACGACGAGATCACGCTCCGCGACAACCACGCGGCGTACGATCGGATCGCCCTCCACTACCACGTGCTCCGCGACGTCAGCGACCGGGACCTATCGACAACCGTGCTCGGCCAGCCGATCTCGATGCCGATCTTGATCGGCCCCACCGCGTTCCAGGGTCTGGGCCACGCGGACGGAGAGCTGGCCACGGTTCGCGCGGCAGGCGCGGCCAACACGCTTATGGTCTTGAGCACGCTGTCCAACGCGTCCCTGGAGGATGTTGCCGCTGCCGCCAACGGACCCGTCTGGTTTCAGCTCTACGTCTATCGCGACCGAGCCGCGACCGTGGACCTCATCCGGCGCGTTGAGGCGGCCGGCTTCGGGGCGATCGTGCTGACCGTCGACGCGCCGGTCCTTGGCCGTCGCGAGCGCGACGTGCGAAACCGCTTCCAGCTCCCGGATGGGCTGGTCGCGGCTAACCTGGCGCCCGGCATGAGCGACGTACCAGAAGCAGCGGGCTCAGGGCTGGCGGCGTACTTCGCCTCGCTCATCGATCCGTCACTGAGCTGGAAGGACCTCGAGTGGCTGCGTTCCAATACGTCCCTGCCCATCTTGGTGAAGGGCGTCGTTCGCGCAGATGACGCGGCGCGCGCAGTCGATGCTGGCGTCTCGGGGATCATCGTCTCGAACCATGGCGGCCGTCAGCTCGACACGGCGCCCGCGACCATCGACGTGCTGCCCTTGGTGGTCGACGCCGTTGGAGGGCGCGTGGAGGTGCTGGTCGATGGGGGCATTCGCCGCGGCACCGATGTCGTGAAGGCGCTGGCGCTCGGGGCGCGGGCGGTGTTGCTGGGGCGGCCCGTGCTGTGGGGGCTCTCCGTCGATGGCCAGGCAGGAATCCGCCGCGTGCTGGAGTTGCTTCGCGCAGAGCTCGACAGTGCGCTGGCCCTGTGCGGGTGCTCGTCCGTTCGCGAGGTTAGCCGCGAGCTGGTGCGATAGCCAGGCGTAAATCAGGTATTCTCACGTCGCTGAGAATTCGCATCGGAGGCGAAACCGTGGCAAATACGAAGGACACCTCGCTGGAGCTGCTGGAGCAGACGTACCGCGAGCTAGACGAGATTCTTGACTCATTCACTGACGAAGAGCTGCTGCGCCCCAGCTCGAACGTTGGCTGGTCCGCCCAGGACACGCTGGCGCACCTGGCTACGATCGAGGAGCGGACCCGCGGCCAGATCAACGCCGCGATCTCCGGCAACGTCTGGGCCCCCGCGGAGCAGATCAACGACTACAACGAGCGCGTGGTCGCGGCACGACGCGGGGTCTCGATCAAGGACCTCCGCGATGAGCTGACGCAGCAGCACCTGGACACGATGGGTCTTCTGCGGGGCACCCGTGCGGATGACTTCGACAAGCTATTCGACCACCCCCGACTCGGACGCATAACCCTCGGCCGAATGCTCGAAAACACGGCCCAACACGTGCGTACCCACTCGTCCGAGATCGCGGCCGTCCGGGCCGGCTAACCGGCCGTCCGGCCTCTCACTCGATCTCGACGACCATCTCGATCTCAACGGGGATCGAGCTGGGAAGCTCGGCCATGCCTACAGCGGAGCGGGCATGCGCCCCGATCTCTTTACCGAACACTTCGACCAGGAGATCGGAGCAGCCGTTGATGACGCCCGGCGTCTGGTCGAATCCCGGCGCGCAGTTCACCATGCCCAGCAGCTTGACGACCTGCTTCACGCGGTCCAGGCTGCCCAGCTCCTCCCGCACGCTGGCAAGCAGGTTGAGGCCAACGAGCCGCGCCGCCATGTAGCCCTGCTCGGGGGTCAGCTCGCGCCCGACCTTGCCGATCGGCCGCTTGCCGTTGCTGTCGGCCGCGGGTCCGTGGCCCGAGACGTACAGGGTGTTGCCAACGCGTCTCGCGCGGACGTAGTTCGCGACCGGCTGCGCCGGCGAGGGAAGCTTGATTCCTAGCTCCTGAAGTCGTGCATCAGCGCCCATGTTCATCTCCCCGAACGATGCCCCGTGGCGCTCACTGTACCACCGAGCCGGGCATGCCCCGCAGCACACGCTCTACAATACCCGCGAGCTCGTCCCACCCCACGCCCCCGTCATGGAGCCCTCATGGCAGCAACGCCTGACCGTCGATCCCTGCGCCGTGCCCTCGATGGTCTGGCGCTCTTCCAGGACGTCTTCGACGATGCCATCGGACGCGCTGCCCGAGCCCTGGTCGCCGAGCCGGCGCAGGCTTCAGCGGCGAAATTTGTCGCCCTTCTCATCGAAGAGGCCGAGTTGTACCCGGAAGAGCTGGTCGGGGACCCGTGGCAGAACCACCTCTTAGATCGCATCCTCACGTCGGAGAATGGGTTCAGCCGCAAGGCCGAGCGCGCGGCGCCCGAGGAGATGGGCGAGGGGCTCCTCCGCCAAGCCCGACACGAGCTCGGGCTGCTCCAGAGCCTGCACCGAGAAGGTGGCGCCGTCCTCGGGGCGGTTGCGTACAGCGCCCTGGGCGAGGTCTCGTCCGGCGGTTGGTCGGGCTTTAGACCCTTGGGCGATGGCCCCTCGCTCCACAGCGCTGATGCGCTCGCTTTCAAACGGGAGCTGGCCGATTCGGCCGACTGGCCTTCGCTCGTACCGGACTTGGCCCGCGTCTACTCCGCGAACGGCGTCGGCATTTTCGGCCGCTACCGCGCCTTCCGCTGGGTGCGCGAAGGGAATCGCGGATCCCTCGTCGGCGTCGACCGCCCCGACGCTACCCGTCTCACGGAGCTCGTTGGGTACGAGCGCGAGCGCGAGCCCGTCGTCAAGAACGCCCAGAGGTTCGCTGCCGGCCTCCCTGCGAATAACGTGCTGCTCTACGGCGAGCGCGGCACAGGGAAGTCGTCCACCGTCAAGGCGCTACTGAACGAGTTCGGCGATCAGGGTCTTCGTCTCATCGAGGTGGCAAAAGAGCATCTCGAGGACTTCCCAGACGTCATGACGCTCCTCCGCAACCGGCGCGAGCGCTTCATGATCTACGTCGACGACCTGTCCTTCGAGGAGCAGGAGACCCACTACAAGTCCCTCAAGGCGGTCCTCGAGGGAAGCATTGAGGCTCGCCCGGAGAACATCGTCCTCTACGCGACGTCGAACCGCCGGCACTTGGTGCGTGAGCGGTTCGCCGACCGTGAGGGAGCCTTCGACGACGACGTTTTCGCACTCGACACACTCGAGGAGAAGCTATCCCTCGCCGACCGCTTCGGCATACGCGTGACCTTCAGCTCGGCGGATCAGGACCGATTCCTGAAGATCGTGCGTTCCCTCGCCGGTGGCCGCGGCATCTCACTCCCCCAAGACGAGCTCGACCGTCGAGCCCTCTCGTGGGCGCAGCGCCAGCGCGGCCGGTCTGGCCGTTCAGCCCGCCAGTTCATCGATGCCCTGGTCGGAGAGCTGGCTCTACCCTGACCCTCTAGACCTGGCGGTTGCCGCCGCGCGGGGTCGATTCGTCCGGGTGACTGTTGCCGTCGATCTTCCATGCCCCGTTGAGGCGAACGAGGCGGTAGTCGTTCCGATCGTGGGACTGATCGGTTCGTCCGTCTGAAAAAGTCGTAGCCCAGGTTTCGTAGGTCGTCGCGATGGCGACGTCGCCGCGCACGGTGACTTGACCCCACTCCATCGCGAGGAGCTTGATGCTCACGACGTTGCTGTCCAGGAGATCCTGGTTCGTCTTACTGATCTCACGGAAGTAGCGATCGGTGGTTGAGTCCTTCATCTTCGCCGGATCCCGCGCGGCGAGCCCAAGCTCCTGCTCGAAGTTCCCTCGGGCGATCAGCGCCTGAATCATGGCCTCGGCCGTCGCCTCTGTGCCCCGCGCGCGGCCCGGGGTGGCATTGCCGTCAGAGGAGCGCGGCGCGCGTGGCGGCTGCGCCTGCTGTTCCGCTTGTGGCTCCGCGGGCTGCTGTGACTGCTGCGGCTGCTGCATTCGAAACCCGAGCGAACCGGAACAGGCGTTGAGGACAGCGACGAGGAGCACCAAGCCGAACGCATAGCCAATACGGTCCTTCATGCTGCCTCCGAGGTGATTGTACCCCGCCCTTCGCTTCCATTCAGCGATCGGCCCGGTTACGATAGCGTCGGTTCCGTCCAAGAGGGACTGAAGGCTCGGCAAGAGCATTGCAGGTGTGTGAAGGGGTGTGTCGATGCGCAGCAGATGGATCTTGGCGGTCCTCGTGGCGTCGCTCGTCGTTGGCTGTTCGCCTTCGAGACCGGCCGAGCAACCTTCGTCTGGCGGCGCAAGCGCGCCGGCCGCGCGTCCCGCCGCCACGGGACCCACCCGTGCCACGGTTGCCATCACCGCGGAGATCACCAACCTGGCCAGCAAGCTCGAGCCTCAGCGCACCTACGGTGGTGAGTACGGCTGGATCAGCAACAGCCCGCTCGCCTTCCGCGATGAGACCGGGCTTGGCCACCCACTCCTTGCTACGGCGCTGCCATCGCGGGACAACGGAACGTGGACGGTTGGCGCCGATGGAACGATGGCGACGACTTGGACGATCAGGCCGAACGCCAAATGGCACGATGGAAAGCCCGTGACCGGACGCGACTTCGTCTTCGCGCTCGCGGTCTACAGCCATCCGCTCATCCCGGTCCGGGAGCGGGAGCCCGAGCGGTTCATGGACCGGGTGGTGCCGCAGGATGACAACACGTTCGTCATTCATTGGAAGCAGCCGTATCCGTGGGCGGACGTCCTCTTCACGCGTCAGTTCGAGGCGCTCCCGGAGCACATGATGGGCAGCGTCTTCGAGGCCGGTGACATGGACGCCTTCCTCAACCACTCGTTCTGGACCACAACGTCCTACGTCGGCAATGGCCCATTCCGCCTCGTCCAGTGGGACCCGGCGACCTCCCTGACCTACCGAGCGTTCGACGACTATTTCATGGGCCGTCCGAAGATCGACGAGCTCATCGTAAAGATCATTCCGGATGCCAACACCATGGTGTCGAACGTCCTCAGCGGTGCAATCGACGGCACGCTGGGCGTCAGCTTAGGCGTGAACCAGGTTGCCACGATCCGCAACCAGTGGGCCCAGACGGGGGAGGGCCAGGTCAAAGGCTTCGCCCGAGGCTTCCGGTTCCTCCAGATTCAGTTCGACCCGGCGCGCAGCATGCAGCCCGCGCTCACAGATCTGCGGGTGCGGCGGGCGATCGTCAGTGGCCTCGATCGCGACTCGCTCGCCGAAGCCATTACCGAGGGAGCGTCCAAGACGGCCGAGGCGATCATGCCTCCCACAGATCCGCTCTATGCCCGCCTGGAGCAGGCCATCACCCGTTACCCGTTCGACCCGACGCGCGCCGCTGCCTACCTCCAGGAGGCGGGCTGGAACCGCACGCCCGACGGTCTCTTCAGTTCCGCCGGGCAGCGCTTCACACTGGACATTCGCGATACCGCGGGGCAGGACAGTGAGCTGGAGGCCAACATCGTCGCCGACCATCTCTCTTCGCTGGGCATGCAGATGACGCAGACGATCGTGCCCTCCGCGCGGATCGCGGACGTCGAGTATCGCGTTACGTTCCCCGGCCTCAACGGTACGGGCACGCCGATCGACATCCCAGCGGCGATGAACATCGCCCACGGCGACCAGTGCGCGACCGTGGAGCGGCGCTACGTTGGCGTGAACCGCGGGTGCTGGATCAACCCCGAGTACGATCGCTTCTACATCATCGCGTCGAGCTCCTTGGACCCGTCAGAACGCGAGAACGCGGTGATCGAGGCCCATCGGGTGCTCACGGATCAGGTCGGACTCATCGGCGTGGCCTACACGCCTGAGACCGTCGCCGTCCGGAAGGGGCTGGTCGGCCCAGGCGTCCACTGGCCTGCCCAGGTCGGCACGGCCTGGAACGTCCACACCTGGCGTTGGGAGCAATAAGCCTCAGCCTACGGGACGATGTCCCACTCGTAGGAGTTCCAGGTGTAAATCTGGGTGTTCGGCGAGGGCAGCGGAATGTTCCTCACCTTGCCGAGGGCGAAGATAATGTCTGGCGTCCAATAGAGCGGCATGATGCCTGCCTCGGCCATCACCGTGCGAACGAGATCGCGTGTCACGGCCGACCGCTCGGGCCGCGGAATGGTTAGCGCAAGTCGGTCGATCAGCTCGTCCACCGCGGGATTGTTGTAGCCGCCGAAGTTCGCCGCGTTCCACCGGTTCGCCGGCGCGGACGTCTGGGCGGAATGGAGCCGATCGCGCAGGAAGTTCGGCGCCGTCTGCCCCATGATCTCCATCCCCGGGTAGCTGTGCCAGGCCTCGGGATCGCGAATGATCGTCGGTGGCAGGATGCGGAGCTCCGTCTGCACCCCGACCTCCTTCCAGCCGGCCGCCGTTGTCTCCAGCTCGCGCTCGGAGTTCACGCTCGGCGTGACCTGCATGTCGAAGGTGAGAGCAGCTCCTGCCGAGTTTCGAAGTACACCGTCCCCACCGCGGTTCCATCCAGCGTCTGAAAGCGCGCGGCCAGCAGCCGCGAGGTCGTACGGATATTGCGGGATTGCGCTCTCCACGTCGCGCCGGTCGTGGGCGTTCAATGGAATGAAGCTGTCGGCGATCGCGCCGTCGCCGCCGGTGATGACCTCGACGATCGTCGGCCGGTCGATCGCCATGTACAGCCCTCGTCTCACCCGTGGGTCGAACAGCGCGGGCTGATGCTGCAAGCTCGGGCGGTATTGAGGCGAGACGATCCGCATGCGGCCGTTCTGTGCCACGAGCACCTGGTGGTTGGTGCCGGCCCAGCGCTGCTTCACGTTGTTGGCAGCCTCCACGTCGTGGCTGCCCGGCAGCAGCACGTCGACCTCCTCGGACAACATGTTTGCGATCTGCGTGTTCGGGTCGGTGATGAACCGCACGACGACGGAGTCGAGGCGGGCGGGGCCGCGATAGTACTGATCGAACCGCGACAGATCCATGTGCGAGCCGGCGACCCACTGGTTCAGCTTGAATGGACCAAGGCCCACAAAGCTCGTCGTCCAGTAGGCGTTGTTGATAAAGGCGTCCTTGTCCTGTCTGAGCGTCGTGCCGAGCAGGTGCCGAGGCAACGGCTCGATCGTGCCGTAGCCCATCCCATCCGCGTCCGCCCAGATCTGGCCCCATTTGAAGATGGCCGTCTTAGGGTCGGGAGTCTCTACCGACGTGATGAGCCGCGAGGCGGCGGAACGGGCACTCACGGCCGGGTCGTTCATTGCCTCCCAGCCAAAGACAAGGTCATCGGACGTGAAGAGCGTGCCGTCGTGCCATGAGGCGTTTGGGTGCAGTCGCCACGTCGTCTCCATCGAGCCGTCAGCGTTGACTTTCCACGTCCCTTTATCGATCGACGGCAGCTCGATGCCGAGGGACGGCTGGGGCAGGCTCGCCGTGTCCGTCACCGTGAGCCAGTTGTGCGCCAGCTCGGTAACCGCGAGCACGCCTCCAGTCGAAGTCGTGGCCGCAACCATACTGCCGATGAAACCGACCGGCTCGATGCGAATCGCGGCTTTGAGGATCTTCGGCATCTGGGGCGCTGCCACGCCGCTCCGTGGATCGGCTTGGTCGGCTCCTCTCCCTGACGACGCCGGTGCGGAGCACGCAAGGAGGATCGCGAACGACAACGTCGCCAGCCCGCGGACGCGAGTGACCTTCATTCTCACCGCCCCACCAAGGACGTGGCGCCCACCCTACAAAAGCGCCCACGTCAACGATCATTGAGCGCACTCGGCGCCGCCGGCTGCGCGCCAGTCTATTCGGTCGGGTTGGGTCTCGCAAGCCGCGGCCTGATTAGCTAGATTCCCCTGATTTTATGGGCGTGGAGGGGTGGGCTCAGGCGGCTCGACGATTGGCCATGTTGTAGCCGCCGGCCCGCCGCATCGCTTCGAACGCTTCCAGTCCGCGGCCGTCCGCGCGCACCATGACGAGGATCCTTCCGGTGTTGAACTCGGTCTCGTAGAATTCCGCTTCTTCCTTCGGGATTCCCAGACCGGCGAGGGTACCAATAAGCCCGCCCGCCGCGGCTCCTGCAGCCGCCCCGCCAATGATCGTCGCCAGAATGCCGCCGGCGAGCACGGGTCCAACCCCTGGCAGGAGCAGCGCCGCCGCGGCGGCGATCACCCCGAGTCCGGCGCCCGCGATCATGCCCCGAGCAGCGACTTCCGCGGCCTTCTCGTCCTCATCGGGCTCCTTTGCGACGACACCGTGCTCGCCACGCATGGCAAACCCGACCTGATCGTCGTGGAATCCGAGACGGTGCAGCTCCGCGATGGCACGCTCCGCCGCTTCTCGATCGGAAAACACCCCCACAACAACTGATCGTCGTTCGACAGCCATGGTGCATTTCCTCCACCTTCCTACCCACAGTCTCGTTTGTGGGTACTGCGGTCGCGGTTACGCCGAGTTGCCGTTGGGTGAACGCTACGCGCGATCTCGTCAGAATGGACGTGCGCAGCTTGAAGTCCCTGGAGCTTATGAGGACTCTAGTGCACAATAGGCTATCGGCCACATGGCGCAAGCTCGGCTCAGGTGAGGTGGAATGCGATCTCTGTTCAAATTCGTCGCTTTGATTGCCTTGATGGCAGCGGGCTGCACGTCATCGGGACCCTCGACCGGCAGCCGATCGCAGTCGTCGTCTGAACCAGCCGCGTCTTCAACGCCGAAGGTCCTTGTGGTCGCCGTGAACGAGGATCCCAAGAATTGGTGGGATGGCGTAAACGGCGGTGGGGGCGGCGGCTCACGCGAGCTAAGCCACCTGGTGAACCAGTATCTCGCCTCCATTGGTCCCGATGGCACGCCGTCACCACGCCTGCTCTCAGAGCTGCCATCGGTTGAGAACGGTACGTGGCGAGTCTCTCCGGACGGCACGATGGAAGTGACCTATAAGCTCCGTCCGGACGTGAAGTGGCACGACGGCACCCCGTTCACAGCAGATGACGTGGTCTTCTCGTGGGAGTTGGGCCGAGATCCCAACGTGCCGAGCGGAAACCAGGCCGCGCTCAGCTCATCCAACAGATTGTGGCGACGGATCCGCAAACCGCAGTGGCGACCTGGTCCCAGACGTACTCGTTCGCCGACCGCCTGGAGCACCGCGAGCTCTTTCCAGTGGCCAAACACCTTGTGGACCAGTCGTACAGGGACAACAAGGAAGCGATGCTGGGACAGCCCTACTTTGGTGAGGCGTACGTTGGGCTTGGTCCCTTTAGGGTCGTTTCTTGGGACCACGGCAGCTCCATCGAGCTTGCCGCCAACGAGAGCTTCTTCCTCGGTCGTCCGAAACTGGATCGCATTCGGGTTCTGATCATTCCGGATCCGAGTACAGCCGTCGCCAACATGCAGGCTGGTGCCATCAACGTCTTCCTTCCCACCGGCGGACCCGAATACGATCAGCTTCAGCCTCTGAAACAGGCGTGGCAGGCGAGTGGCAAGGGCCAGGTCCTAACCGAGAGCATCCGCTGGCGATTTGCCGAGCCTCAGAAGTCCAGGCTGGCCCAGCCAGCCGACCTCTCAGACCCCCGGATGCGGCAAGCGCTGCTCCTTGCCGCGGACCGTCCCGAGCTCTCGCGCAGCCTCTTGGGTGAGTTGGGCATGGTGGCCGATAGCTGGATTCACCCTAGCTTCGCCAACTACCCGCTGGTCAAAGAGGCGATCACCGCGTATCCGTACGACCAACGCCGCGCGACGGCGCAGTTCAATGAGCTTGGCTGGACCGTGGGCGCCGACGGCGTTCTCCAAAAAGGGGGTTCGCGGCTCCAGTTGATCATCAGCTACGAGCAGGACCAGGAGAAGGAAGCGACCATCCTTCGTCAGGAGTGGAAGGCGGTTGGCGTCGAGGCCGATTTGACCGTCGTGCCGAACGTCATGCTGCGCGACGCTGAGTTCCGTGCAAGCTTCACCGGCGTCCAGATCGCGCAGAACCCCATGGGCACGCTGAGCGCCGTTCGCCGCTTCGCGTCGGACCAGATCCCGACGTCGTCCAACCGCTTCGCGGGCACCAACCGCGGAAGCTTTACGAACAGCGAATGGGACGACGTAGGTGTTCGACTGCGAGTTGCGCTGGACGATGCCCACCGCCTCGATCTCGAGCGTGAGCTCCTGCGAGTATTCTCATTCCAGCTCCCCGCGCTGCCCATCCACTACGAGATTCAGGCCGTTCCGATCACCGGGGTGAAGGGCATAAGGCCAATCACCGGCGTGCCCCACACCGGGAACATCATGCATACGACCAACGCGTACGAATGGGAGCTCGTTCAGTAGACGCATAGCAGCGCCTGCCAGTACCATCCGAGCACTGCTTCACGCCGTACAGGAGGACGCTGCCCCATGCTCTCAAAGGAAGACAATGCGCTCTTGACCCGCACCGGCTTGGGGACGCCAATGGGCGAGCTCCTACGCCGCTACTGGATCCCGGCATTCTTGTCCGAGGAGCTGCCTGGGCCGGACTGCCCGCCCGTGCAAATCAAGCTCATGGGCGAAGACCTCGTCGCCTTCCGTGACACGAACGGGCGCATCGGCCTGCTTGACGAGCATTGTGCGCACCGCGGCACGTCGCTGTTCTACGGGCGCAACGAGGAGTGCGGCCTTCGCTGCATCTACCACGGCTGGAAGTACGACGTGGACGGCAACGTCCTCGACACGCCTGCCGAGCCGGCGGGCAGCCACTTCAAGGAGAAGGTGCACCAGACCGCCTACCCCTGTCGTGAAGCGGCGGGCGTCGTCTTCGCCTACATGGGCCCCCAGAACAAGATGCCTCTGTTCCCAGAATACGAGTTCAACTCGATGGCGCCCGGAACGATGCGCGTGACGAAGAGCCTGCAAGACTGCAACTACCTTCAGGGCGTTGAAGGCGAGTGCGACACGACGCACCTCCAGTATCTGCACTGGCAGTTCGAGGCCAGCGGACACATGCGCGACTACTATCGCAACCCGATGCGGGAGTACATCATCGAAGAGGCGGACTTCGGGATCCGGCTCGTCGCCCTGCGCGACGCGGGGCCGGACCAGACCTACGTTCGCGTGTCGAGCATCGTCATGCCGATGCTCTGCTGGATCCCCGCCGGCGGCACCGGCAGCGTCCATATGTATGTCCCTGCGCAGGACGATGCGCACTCGTGGCGATTCAACCTTGACCTGAACCTGGGTCCCAATGGACGCCAGGACCAGGAAAAGTTCTTCGACGACAACTACCGCAAGGTTCGGAACATCGACAACCATTACTTGCAGGACCGCGAGATGCAGCGGAACGTGAACTTCACGGGCATGGGACCGAACTTCGTGATCCACGACGCCTGTGCGACCGAGACGATGGGCGCCATCTACGATCGAAGCAAGGAGCACCTGGGCGTTAGCGACAAGGCCGTCATCTCGATGCGCAACTATCTACTACGCACGGTCCGCGCTTTCTCGGCTGGCGGCGAGCCCCCCAATCTTGTCCTGGACGAGAGCCAGAACCACTACGGACACGTGGACACCTTCTCCCGCGTGATCGACGGCGGCGACTGGCGGGCCGCCTTCCCCCACCTCACGATCGAGCGTCAACCGGGTCTCGTCGGCGCCGGCGAGGCAAGAGCCGCCAGGTAGGCTCGGGCAACGACATGCAGCTTCCGCCAATCGCGGCCACGACCGTCGGCAGCTTTCCTCGGCCTGAGTGGCTCGGCGCGAGGGATCGGAACGACATCGTGTTCCACCTGGAAGGCGACGCGCTTCGCGAGGCGCAAGACGACGCGACCGCGCTGATTCTGGGCGAGCAGGGAGCGGTCGGTCTCGACCTCGTCACCGAGGTTCGATCATATCGGTCTGGCCGACTCTTCTACGCGTTGACCAGAGCGCCGAACGCTGGTGTCGCCGATTCAACCCACTTCGCCACGACGGCGGTCAAGTCGGGTAGCTGCGACTCGAGGACGAAGAGCCCCCGCGTCGGACAGCTCGCGCCCAGCTCGATGAGGAGCGGCCTCAAATAGGTCTCGACCGCGAGCGCGTGGATCGGCGCCGCCGCGACCATGACCGGTACGGCGACGTGGCCGGCGAGGGCGTTCGATGGGAATCGGTCCAGAAACGCCTTCAGCAGTCCGGTGTACGTAGCTTTGTAGGTGGGTGTGGCCACGATGAGGAGGTCGGCCCCCGTCGCGCTCTGCACCCACGCGTCCACCGCAGCGCTTTCCCAATCGAACATCGCCGCCGCGCGCTCCGCGAGATCGAAGTGCTCCGCGATGACGCGGAGTCCTTTCCCCTGGAGGCCAGACACGACCTGCCTCGATACCTCGAGTGCGACCTGCAATGTCCTGGATCCCGCTTTGGGGTTGCCGACCACCGTGACGACCTTACACTCACGATCCATCTGCTGCCTCCACTACAGGCCAAAGCGTACACCGTCGCGCTAGCCACGTTCAGGTGCAAAGCGCTCAACAGAGCGAATCATCCCCACGCCGTTCTGCTCAATTCTTCGCGGCCGGATGCTAACTCGGGCGTGGACTAGGGCAGATCGGTGGATTCGAGGGCCGCCGCGAAGCGGGCGATCGCTTCCTGGATGACGCGGACGGCGGCCGCGGTGTTCTCCCAACCCATGATCTCGGTCGCCTTCTCCTCTAACGTCTTGTAGGTGCGGAAGAAGTTGTCGATCTCGATGAGCCAGTGTGGGTCCAGGCTCTCCAGGTCCGTAATGCTGCGGAAGCGGGGGTCGTTCAGGGGAACGGCGAGGATCTTGTGGTCGCGGCCGTGCTCGTCGGCCATGTCCAGCATGCCGATCGGGCGGGTCATGATGTGGCATCCGGGGAACGTCGGCTCGTGCACGATGATCAGCACGTCCAGCGGATCGCCGTCCTCCCCGAGCGTGCCCGGCACGTAGCCGTAGTCGGTCGGGTAGTGAATCGAGGAGTACAACACCCGGTCGAGCACGAACACGCCGCGCTTCTTGTCGAACTCATACTTGTTGCGGCTCCCCCGCGGGATCTCGACCACCACCTCGAGCGTATCGCCGTTCATGCTTCCTCCAGCATAAGTATGCTACGGCGCAGGCGCCAAGCTGGGCGCTTCCACTGTGAGGGCAGCGTCGAAGTCGTCGTAGCGATGGTCCATGAAGTGGGCCTCCGCGCGCATCTCGGCGCGGTGGACGAGCCCCCCTGCATCGATCCACGCCCGGAACCACACGGGGAGCGGTCCTGCCTGTCCGAAGAACGAGACGACTTGCGTGTTCACGCCGTCTACCCGTTCCCTTCCGATGACGCGCGGAGTCCGAAGCTCGTTGACCGACGGCGGTTCCCAGACGTAGGAGGGCACGGGTAACGCGAATCCGGCGTTCTCGATCTGCCACTCGTCGGTCTGCCGCTCCCGCAGATAGCGCGTCTCGCCGATCCAGGTCATTTGCGACCCGCCCACGATGACCGATTCGAGGCGATCCGGCGCCTGCATGGTGTACGTCGCCGTTACAGGCGGAGTCGCGGGCCCCAGCGTCTCGACGATGCGCAGCGTGTGGAGCTGCCTCATCCGCTGCTGCATCGTGTCCAGCAATGCGCGCCCGTCCCCGGCGGGAAGGGACGGGATGTCGATCCCCGCTCGGGCCACGGGGTCGAAACCCACGCGCAGCTCTCCTCGCTCCCCGCCCCGCAGCTCGACGTTCGCAACGCGGCACGTTCCCCCACAGTCACGGACTTCCACGGCGCGTCCTTCCAGCGTGAGCTGCACCGGGAGCTTGTCCGCCGCCGCCTGGCCGGCCGCGGGCACAACGTACATGTGGATCTCGTTGGGGCCGGGCTGTCCAGGGCGGATCGAGAGTCCGAGGAGCGTATCTCCAGCTCGCTCTCCGAGGACGAGGTCGCCCTCACGCGGCAGCGCCTGGGCCGCTGCCAAGGGTCCCTCTCTCGCAGCCTCTGCCTCGCCCGCCCGACCAGGCGGTAGGGGATACGAAGCCAGCAGCGCCGCTGCCCCGATCACAAGGGTCGCAATAACGGGCTCGAATCGGGGCACGAACCGGCCTCGCCAGGCAGCAATCGAGAGCGCCACCATCGCCAGGACACCCAGCACTTTGAGGCTGAGAATCTGCCCGTACGAGGAGCTGACCAAGTCGCTGATGCCGGAGAGCTCCTGCACGCTTCGGAGAAGCCCCGTGCTGATCGTGACCAGAAATGCGACTAAGGCGATCGGCGAGAAGCGGGAGAGGAGCGCGCGGGCCTCGCTGGATCGCCACCCGCCCGGTGGGCGCAGCGTCGCGAGCGCCAGGATGCTCCCCAGCCACGCGCCCGCGGAAACTAGGTGCACAGCATCTACGCTGATCCCCGCCCACGGCGGGCGGACCGCCGCTGCGTGCCCCGCTGCCGACAGCGCGATGACGGCGGCGATCAGCGGCAGCGCCGCGACGCGAGGCGCCGGCAGTGCCAGCATCAACGCCGCCGCTTCGTCTACGAGCCGAAGCATTCGAGCCGCGCCCGGCAGCCCATTGAGAAGGTAGGCGCCGATGGCGGAAGGTGTCAGGCTCCCGGCTGCGGTGTACGTCTCTCCTAGGAAGACGCCTAGCCCGCTCGCGAGCGCGACGGCAAGAGGAATGTCCAGACGAAAACGAACCCACGTCAGTTGGGGCGCTCGGCCGGCCAAGAAGGTGAGCAAGGCCATCCCAAGGGCAACCAGGAGCGCCGCGTACTCCAGCGCGCGTGCCACTGAGAGCAAGAGGTCGGTACGCTGTGGCTCAGCTAGGGTGCCTTCGAGCGCGCCTTGGGCAACGTCAGTCCGTACGCCGAAGTAATAGCTGCCCCTTAACGTGTGGCCGTCGAGTATGCTGACCGTGGTCCACTCCACCTGGTACACGCCGGGAGCGTCCGTCGAGAGAGGAACTCGAAGACCTTCGTCGCGAGCGGCGACGCCCTCGAACACCCGGCCAGTTGGATCCATAACTCGCGCCCGCGAGAGTCGCGGATTGATGGGCTCGGTGAATCGGACCAGGACAAATGAGGGGGCGTTGCCGACACGCTGTCCGGCCGCCGGCTGGGATGACACGATCGCCGCGTGGGCCGAAGCCTCCCCTGGCACGATCCCGAAAATCACTACAAGTGTGAGAAAGATTACATTTCGCGACAGCATTGTGATTCTGTGCAATAATCTCGCCTTGTTCTTAAGAGAATCTTAAGTCTGTGCTAACATAGCCACCGCGGTGGCGGGCGGTATTGACCTTGGATCGATTTTTGCGAGTCCTCACGAATATTGGCGGGAATGGCCGGCCTCCGTTGATCCGTCGACCAACCGTGGGTCTGGTTCTCCTGGTGGCCGTGAGCCTTCCATTCTTGGGCGACGTGATGGGCGTTCGTCACAGGGCGTTGGCCAGCTTTAGCGACGTCCAGGCCGCCCCGCTGCGCATCACGAGTCCCGCTGACTCGGCTGTGATCGGCGACGGCAATCTGATCTTGATCGAAGGCACCGCGTTGGACCCCGCCAGCGGCAGCGGCGGCACGGTCGAGGTCTCCATCGATGGCGCTTGGTGGGTCACGGCTGATCAGGACACGCGGGACGCCACCCAATGGCGGTACCTGTGGACGGATCCATCTTCGGGCTTCCACCGTATCCGCGCCCGTTCCCTTGGAAGCCAGGGCCAACTCATCACCGAGCAAAGCATTATCGTGCAGGTCGACGACTCCTGCTCCACTCTCTACACCATCGACAATCCGTATGACACCCCCGGCGCCTATCGCAAGGGCGAGCTCCATGTGCACACCACCAGCTCCTTCGACGGGTGGAACAGCTTGCCGCCCGCTCAGGATGCCCTTGCCTATAAGCGCAAGGGCTACCAGTTCATCGTGACGAGCGATCACGATGTCGTGTCCGACGCCAGCGAGGTGAACGACGAGACCTTTGTCGCGATCACTGGCTTCGAGAGCACGTCGAACGCGGGCCACATCACGGGGCTGTTTACCTCCAAGTCCCTCTCACCCGACTTGCCGACACAGGACAGGATCGACGGCATCCTGACGAGTGGTGGGCTCGCGATACTCGCCCATCCCGATTGGCAGGTCGGATGGAACGAATCGGATCTCAAGAGCCTCCATGGATACCTGGGCATCGAGGTCTTCAACGGCATCGCCACGGCCTCCGCGGAGCGGCAGGCGTACAACACGCAGCTCTGGCAAACCGCGCTGAACGTGAAAGGCTGGTCGAACCGCATGTGGGCCGTCGCTGTGGACGATTCACATGACCCCACGGCCATGGACCGGGGTTGGGTGATGGTTAAGACGGCGCATCTGAAAGAGCAGTCGCTGAAGCGCGCCATGGAGAATGGCGCCTTCTACGCAAGTAATGGCCCGAGCTTCAACACGCTGGGCGTGCTGAAGGGTGCGATCACCGCTTCCAGCCAGGACGCCGCGATCATCCGCTTCATCGACCAGGATGGCCGCATCGTTTCTGAGGGAGCCGGCTCATGGGCCGGCTACAAGCCGACCGGCAGCGAGCGGTGGATCCGCGTCGAAGCGATCACCAACGACGGAAGCACGGCCTGGTCGCAGCCATTCTGGATCATGCCAAACGCGCCGAAGGTGGCCTTCACCACTGTGTGGGGCGGAGGCATGGCGCTCGCAGGTCAGACGATCCCAGGTGCGCGCGTCCACATCTCCGACTACGGGGAGTATCTCGGCAGCGTCGTGGCCAACGACCGCGGCGAGTTCACGTTCCGGTCGCCGAGGCTCACCAACCGCCCGCACGATTTCTGGGTCATGGCGACAGCTCAGTGGCCCGACCGCCTCGACGGCCCGCCCGCGATCCTCACCTACCGCCCATAGCCCCCGCTCATGTGAGCCTGTCGAACCACACGGTTAGTCGCGGTGGGGGTCCTTCGACAAGGTCAGGACGAGCGGAGGGATCGCCTCACCAGAACGAGCGGAAGACTCCTACCCAGCCTTTACCGTAACCGCATAGTACCCCGTCGCCCCATTCGGCAGCGTATCTCGGCGAACGCTATCCTGCGGGACCCCATTACCGTCAGTCGCCCGCACCAGGATGCGCCGGTCGCCCCTGGCATCCTCGGGTACGTCCCACTGGTACAGCCAGAGGACCCACGTGTCCTGTCCGAGCGCCGGCTTGATCGCGGCCGAGCCCCACGTGCCACCGCCATCCGTGCTGACCTCTACCTGCCGGATGCCGCGCTGACCCGCGACCGCCACCCCGCCGATGTAGTTCCCGCCTGATCGAAGCTGGGCGTTGTTGCGCGGTGCGTCGATGCGCGACGTGACGTTCATGACGGCGACGTCGCTCCATCCGCGGTTCTGCCAGTAGCCCTTGAAGTCGTACTCGACGACTTCGATCTCGGTAACCCACTTGGCGTTCTTCATCCCGTAGATGTCGGGTACCAGCAGCCGTGTTGGGAATCCGTGGTTCTTCGGCAGGATCTGGTCGTTCATCTCGTAGACGAGGATCGTGTCGGGCTGGAGCGCCTTCTCGATTGGAATGCTCTCCGTGTAGTCGTCCGCGCAACGGAGGATCACGTCAGCGGCGCCAGCCTGGAGTCCCGCCCGTCGAAGGACGTCCCCCAGCGCGACGCCGCGCCACTTGGCGTTGCCCATGAGATCGCCGCCAATCTCGTTGCTGATGCACTGGAGGGTCAGGTACTGCGTGATCGACGGCATGCTCTTGAGGTCGTCGTAGGTCAGCGTCGTCTGCCGATCGACTCTGCCCTTGACCTGCAGGCGCCAGTTCCGCTCGTTCACGTCCGGGTCGCGGAAGACGTTCTTCGAAACGACGTAGAACTTGTCGTTTGGCGTGATCTCAGGTGAGAGGCCGGGCACGCCGTCGGTCAGCGTCTGGACGAGTGCATCGTTGCGGCTCGAATCCATGGGCGGGGCTGGGTCCGCCTCCTGCGCGGCGATCGTGGGGGTCGAGCCACCCGAGTCCGAGAGCCATCGAAGGAACGTGCTGCCGAGCGCGATGGCGCCGAGACCGAGGATCGTCTTCTCGATCAAGACGCGCCGCGGCTCCTCGAACGAATCCTCTTCCGGCTTCAGCAGGCGGCCGGTGATGGCAAGGAATAAAGCGAGAAAGACGCCAGTGGTAACCGCCAGGCTGATGACAAGCGAGGCGGCAAAGCTGACGTTGATCGCGCCGTAGACCCCGCTGCCTACGGCGATAACGAGCGCAACGCCCACGACCGCGGCGGCAACGACGGTGACCACAGCCATGCGAGTGCCCGACCAGCTACGCCACGCAGCGAGGGCTCCGATCACTCCACCCGCGGCGATCATGCCAACGATGGTGCTGACGAAGAGGCCGTGTTTGGCCGCCGAGCCAAACCGGACGACCATCATCTCGATCATCGTAATCGGGGCAATGCCCGCAATCGCCGCGGCGACTCCCTCCGCCAGGGTGGCCTGTCCGGTGAGCAGCCCAACGCCCATCATCGCCGCCACGGCGACCGCGGCGGACACCAGGCCCGCGCCAATCCCCCGCACGAGCCTGCCCGGCGAACGACCTGAAGCTTCCATTGCAACCTCCTCGTCGGAACCAAAAGTCGAGCGCGGCATCGCTTACCAAGCTCGCACCAATTGTCCGCGACGCGTGAAAAGCAATCCTTACGAAGCTTACAAAACCCTTCGGGATGTGTCAGATGTTCGGACGGAGTCGTAAGAATCGTAAGGAAGTCGACAATCGCACGCTGCTACGCTCTCCGCCGGGCGTCAGCATCGAACCCATTCCCGAGCCCGCTACCCGCTCTCTGCGGGACGTCATAGCGGACATTCGCGCCTGGCAGGCAGAACGGGGTTTGGATCGCGCCGACTCGTGACGAGGTAGATCGATTCGTGGCGGAAGAGCGAGATGGTTGGGACAAAGAGACCTTGCGCGTCTATTTGGACCAGCCGTCGCGCGCCGGGATAACGATAGGAACCTCTGAAGGGTCGCCGATGGACTCCGTGCGGCCGAGGGCGTGGAGGCGGGCCGTTATTGCGCAGTAGAGCGCGTCGAGCTGGTCGTGGCTCGGCGCCCAGGGCTCGGGCCAGCGGCCGGTGGGCAGTGCCAGATACGCTCCTTCCACGAGGCGGAGGATGCCGTCCGGTGTGCTCTTGCGGGGCAGGTTCTTGCCGAGCAGGAGGCGCTTGATCGCGTAGGGGAAAACCTCGATCACGACGAAGCCGTCGGTCTCCCAACGCGTCTTTAGCCGGATCGCGCGATAGACCATCGACTTGATGATCGAGCGTTTCGTCGTCCAGAAGCAGGGGATCCCCAGCTTGGCAAGCTCGCGCTCTGCGCTGCGACCCGTGCCACCGGTGGGCGTGCAGTCGCAGCTCATCTCGAGACAGCAGAGGCCGGCCGGCAGTCCCATGGGCGAATCCACCGCCACGATCTCCGCCCCGAGCTCGTGGAGCACGGCGGTCAGCTCGTCGTCAGACGTCGCCCGCGCGAAGATCAGCTCTTCACCCTCGAGGTCCATCGCCGCGATGTCGGATGGCCGCCCGCCCGCGGTGAGGTCGACCCCGACGAATGGCGTGCTCATCGGCCTCGCCGCGTCAGCCGTCGCGCCAGGTCGGTGATCTCTCCCAGCTCCTGCACGCGGAGCAGACGCAGACACAACCAGTACACGCCGAGCGCCAGCGCCCCGATCAGCAGGATCGTGGCCAGGCGTGGGATCGGGCCTCCGGTGGTCAGCGGCGCCGTCAGCTCTCCCGCCGCGAACCACGTGGCCAACGCGGACAAGGCTCCACCGGTCGCTATCGCGGCAAGGAAGCGCGCCAGCGCAGCGTCGCGCAATACGGCGTATCTTCCTGCCAGGAGGCAATAGAGTACGACGGCATGGGCGCTGTTCTGCACCGCGTTGGCGAAGGCGAGTCCTGCCATCCCCCAAGGCATGAACGTGACGAGCGCCACCGCGAGATAGACGCCGATGCACGCGAACCCCACGACCACCGGCGTGCGCGTCTCTTTCCGCGCGTAGTAGGCGACGATCAGGAGCTGGTCCACCACGACGAATGGAAGCTGTGGCGAGTACGCCAACAGGGCGAGGGCGGTGCGCTCGGTCGCTCGCTCATCGAAGGCCAGGCGCTGGAACAGCGCAGCGACCAGCGGCTCGCGAAGCACGACCATCGCCACGCCGACGGGCACGATGAGCAACACCACCAGCTTCAGCCCGCGGACGAGCATGCCGACGAACTCACGCTCGCCATCTGCATCCGTATTCAATGCGAGGCGCGAAAGCGATGGCAGGATCGCGAGGCTGGTTGCGGCCCCGACGAGCCCGATTGGGAACTGGATCAGCGTCGTGGCGAACGCCATCGCCGCCACGCTGTCCGTCCCCGTTTGCCACGCGAGGAACGTATCGATGACGACGACCGCATAGCTCGCGAACATCCCGACGAAGACGGGTGCGTACAGGCGCAGCACCTGCCGAACACCAGGGTGGCGGAGGTCGATCGATGGCCGGTACCCCAAGCCGCGCAGCGCGGGGATCTGCACGATGATCTGGAGCAGCGCCCCGAGCCCGAGGCCGATGGCGAGGCTATAGATCGAGAGCACGTTGTGCAGCGCAAGCGCCGCCACGATGATGCCGAGGTTGTAGACGGCCGCCACGATCGCCGTGACCGTGAAGGACCGCCGCGCATACAGGACGGACGTGAGGATCCCCGAAACGCCGAGGAGCACGATCGACGGCAGCGTGATGCGAGTCAGATCGACGGCCAGGTCGAAGAACTCCGCTTCTGCCCCGAGTGCCGCCACCAGGAGGGGCGCGAAGAGGACGAGCGCCGCCACGACCAGCCCGAGGACTGCGATCGTGAGATTGACGAACGTCGAGACGACCCTGCTCAGGTCGGCCGTCTGCCCCTTCGTGGCGTACTCCGTGAACACGGGAACGAGCGCCGAGGTCGTGGCCCCGGAGAGCAGCAGGTCGTACACGGCGGTCGAGACCCGCGTTGCCGTGCGGAATGCGCTCGTCGCGCCCGTTGCGCCAAACAGGGCGGCGATGACCAGCTCGCGTGCCAGGCCCAATAGCCGGCTGGTGATGTTGCCCAGTCCAATGACGAGCGCCGCGGTTGCAACCCCGCCTACGCTCTCCGGCAGAAGGATGGGCGGCGAGGCTTCGTCTTCGGCCCGCCCCCGCTCTGATCCCCTCCCCCCTTGAGGGGAAGGGTTAGGGAGGGGGGTGCGTCCGACCTTTTGGTGCTCCTCGGCAGTCACCGGGCTCCGAGGAGGTCCGGGATCTCCCGAAGATCGCGAACGCGGTAGCCGAGCCGCACGTCTGGCTGGGCGCCCGGCGTGGCGATGAGCTCGGGGGCGTACTCCTCATCCGCTGGCTTGGGAAGCACCGGCGCGAAGCGATCGCCCCGATCGAGAAGGATGCCGCGAATGCCCACGCTCGCGGCTCCTGCAACGTCGTCCGTGGGGTTGTCGCCAATGTGCACCGCCTCGTCGGCGCGGGCGCTCGCCGCCTCCAGCGCGAGCTGGAAGATCTGCGGGTTCGGCTTCTCCACTCCGGCGCTGCCCGAGACGACCGTCACCTCGAAGTAGTCGTGAATCGCGAGGTCCACGAGCAGCCGCTCCAGCCAATCCTCCCAGTTCGAGATCACGCCCAGCACGAATCCTGCCCGACGGAGGCGGTCCAGCGTCGGCACGACGTCGTCGTAGAGCCGGTAGCTCTCGGAGCGGACGAACGTCTCGAACAGGAGCCGGGGCAGGTCCGTCTCGGCGGCGGCCGTGTGACCGAGCTCGGTCAGATAGGTCTGGTACACCCACAGCCAAAAGGTCTGCGAATCCTGCTTCGAGAGGCTGAACCCGCGCCCCGCGTCCTTCCGCTTCGCGATGTGCGCCCAAACGGCGGGCTCGACTCGCCCCGCGTCCTCCATAGTCACGCTGAGACCGTGCGTCTGACAGACCTCCGCGATGAGCCCATTGAAGGACGGGTGTGGATAAGCCAGCGTTCCGCCGATGTCAAAGAACACCACGCGCACCCCGTCGAGCCCCGCCCCGTCCCGTCGCGCCTCAGTCACGCCAACCTCGCCGCATAATCAATCAACCAACCCCCTCTCCCTCTGGGAGAGGGCTGGGGTGAGGGCGTGCCCAAGCTCCGCGCACTACCAAACCACCGGTCCAAGCAAAGAGGCAAAAATCCATGCTCACCGTCGTCTATCTCGGCACCGGCGCCGCCGTCCCGTCCGCCAATCGAGAAAACACCTCGCTCGCCATCGACGACGGCACCGAGATCACGCTGATCGACACGTCCGGCACGCCCCACAAGCGGTTCCTGGAAATGCACGTGCCCCACGAGCGGCTCGCCCGCGTCATTATCACCCACGAGCATCCGGACCACACGTTCGGCTTCCCGTCGCTCCTGCAGAACCTGTGGCTCACGGGCCGCCGCGACCCGCTGCCTGTCTACGCCCTCGACCAGACCTGGAAGCTGCTGGATCGGCTCATCGCAGCCTATTGGCCGCAAGGCTGGGACCACGGCTTTCCGATCGAGCGTCACACGCTGCTCGGCGACGGGACCCAATTCGTCCAGACGCCTCAGCTCTCCCTGAGCGCGGCCCGCGGAGACCACTCGGTTCCGTGCATCGGCATCCGCGCCGAATTCGACGGCGGATCCGTGGTGTATTCGTCGGACACAGGGCCGTCAGACGCGATCGTCGCCCTGTCCCGCGGGTGCACCGCGTTGATCCACGAGAGTACGTTCGTGGCGGGCCAGGAGGAGCTGGCGGGCAAGCTTGGGCACTCCACCTCGCGCCAGGCGGCAGAGGTCGCCGATCGTGCTGGAGCGAGTCGTTTAGCGCTCGTGCACTTCACGCCGAGCGAGGGAGCGGGGCTCGATGCGCTCCGAGCCGGGGCAGCGGAGGCCTTCACCGGGATCATCGACGTGCCAAACGATGGGGACAGGCTCACGCTGGGTTGAGGGAGCGATCGGGGTTGGCGGGTAGAGGGAAGCCCGCGACTTTTCGCGGTCCGAAGTGTTGCGGAGTCCGGGCTTCCCTTTACGTGGACCCGGCGAGAACGCTGTGCTTCTACTCGCCGGGGGCGCGGATCACGACTTCGGGGCTGTTGAAATCGGTGAGCGTGAGTGACGTCGTGATGGTGAGCTGTCCCGCGGGAAAGCCTTCCGGTGGCGCGCCAGGCACCATCGCGAGCGATGTGTCTAGACTGAGCGGCAGGCCCGATGACCGGTCGATCGTGATGACCACGCGGGAGTCGTTGATCAAGGAGCCCTGATCGGTATCGCCGGTGAACCCGACGCCGATGGTCGCTGCGATCGGCGATTCCTCGCTCACTGCGCGCGCGAGGTCCACACTCGCGGAAATAGTCATCTGCGTATCGTCCTCGTTGACGGTCGGACTCACCATGTACCTGGATACTTGTCGAAGCTGGTCGGCGATGGACCGTGGCGCTGGCGGCGCGGCGGAGGCAGGGAGCGGGACCCAGGCCGAGCCGTCTACCGTCTGCAGCCAGGAAAGCTGCCCCACCGAGATGGTCTCGTTGACCTGCGACAGGAGTGGTTGTTCGACCGTCATGCGACCGCGGTCGGGCGACTGGAACTCACCTCTACCACCGAATACCTTCACGGGTTCGCCGGTGCTCGCGGGGGTCACGTTCGTCTGGCCGCTGAAGCGCATGCTCTGGACCCCTTCCAGGGCGCTGGCAGCCGCCTCTAAGCGATCCTGGGCCGACCCTCCCTGAGCCAAGGCCAGGCCGGGCGCGCTCAGGATCGAGAGTCCGAGCGCAAGGACCAGGTTCGCTACAAATACGCGCATCAAGAGGTTCCTCCGTGGCTAGGTTGCCCCCGTCAGTTTACAAAATGCCTCCGTTTGCGACCTGCGGAGTGAACGTGCACACAGCTCACATCCGAGGTGCTAGACTGTCACCCAATATTCCGAGGCCGCCGTGCAGCGCGCCGACGACGGAGAGAGACGTATGAAATTTGGCTATTTCACCCTGACCGACAATCCGCCTGCTTACGGCGCGGGTCGTCGAGATCCGCAGCAGTTCATCCGCGACGTTGTGGAAGAGTGCGTCGAGGCGGAGTCGATGGGCTACAACAGTTGCTGGGTGCCCGAGCATCACTTCGGGTACTTCGGCGTGCTGCCATCCCCGACCATGCTGCTGACCCAGGTCGCCACCCGCACCAAGCGAATCAAGCTCGGCCCGGCCACCGTGCTTATGCCGTGTAACCACCCGCTGCGCGTCGTGGAGGAGTTCAACCTGCTGGACGTGCTGAGCGATGGGCGCGCGGTCTTCTCCTCCGGCCGCGGCTACGACGAGCGTGAGTATCGGGCCTTCGGCGTGCCCTTCGAGAAGAGCCGTGAGATGTTCGACGAGCAGATGACTTTCGCAATGAAGGCGTGGCGGGAATCGCCGGTCCAGTTCAATGGCCAGTTCTACTCCATGCCGGAGCCCGTGGTGATCACGCCAGGCCCCGTGCAGAAGCCGCACCCAGAGGTGTACGTCGCCTGTTTCTCGAAGCCTTCGGTGGAGTTGGCTGCCAACCTCCAGGTGAATACGATCTTCGCCCCCTTCGCGGCAGCGATGGTGTTTGGCTCGGTTCAGGAGGCGGCCCAGGAGAGCAAGCGCATGGCCCGTGCCGCTGGCCACCCCGATCCGAAGGTCATGTGCAGCTACTTCACCTCGGTGGCCCATTCAAAGGATGAAGGGGATCGAGCGCGCGAGCGGCTACTGCACTATCTGCACGGCATCTTGCCCGCCTTCCCCGACGATCGGAGCAAGGTGCCGCCGCACATCGCCTACTTCGTCGACATCGTCGAGAAGCTCCAGTCGATGAAGGCGAGCGATCTCGGCGAGCGCAGCATCGTAACCGGCGACCCCGACCGCTGCGTCGAGATCCTCAAGAAGTGCGAGGCGGGCGGCATCGACGAGGTCATCCTCTACTTCAACTTCGGCGAGCTGAGCCACGCCGACACGCTGAAGGCGATGGAGCGCTTCTCGAAAGAAGTGATGCCGCACTTTGCGGAGACCAAGACACCGGCTATCGCATAAACAGGCGCGGCGCGTGCGCACGGACAAATGGAGGCGCGACGTGACGACGGCGATACATCGGCTCGGGCGCACGAAGTGGCGTCCGCTCCTTGTACTCTCGGTGGTCCTCGGTCTGGTCGCAGCGTGTACGCCGCCGCGCACCGGGGCTCCAGCGCCGGCCGCTGGTGGTGGGTCTCCGGTCGCCGGCGGTCAGTCGGTAGCCGACTTCTACAAAGGAAAGACGATCACCATCGTCGTCGGGTTCGCCCCCGGTGGCGGCTATGACGCGACTGCGCGACTGGTGGCCAAGCATATTGGCAACCATCTTCCGGGTAATCCCAACGTGATCGTGGAGAATATGGACGGTGCAGGCAGTCTGGTGGCGGCCAACAACATCTATAACGTCGCCAGGCCCGATGGGTTGACCCTCGGCGCCTTCAGCGAGCTGCAGGTCATCAACCAGCTCACCGGAATGGATGGCGTGCAGTTCGATGCGCGCAAGTTCGGCTGGATCGGCAGCGCGGTGCGCGCGCCCGTCGTGTGCACCATCCGCGCCGACTCTCGATATCACACAGCACAGGACATGCTGCGCAAGGACTTGCCCCCGCTGGTGCTGGGTGGAACGGCGCCGGGCGCCGATACCGACGACTTCCCAAAGCTGCTGATCGCCACGCTGGGAGCGAACATTCGCATGGTTAGCGGGTATACCGGTACGAGCACGGTGCGCCTTGCGGTGGATGGCGGAGAGGTGGATGGCCTCTGTTGGGGCTACTCGTCCGTCATGTCGACAGCCGCGCCATGGATCGAGAGCAACTTCGTCGGCATCCCGATCTACCAGTCGCCCGACCCGGATCAGAAGCTGTTGAGCCGCTTCCCTGGCGCCCTTCGGGCTGAAGACCTGACGACCGACCAGCAGGCGAAGACGGTGCTCCGAGCGGGCACGGCAGCGGGCGCCATGCAGAAGCCGCTCGTCGCACCCCCGAACGTGCCGGCAGATCGATTGCTGGCGTTGCAGGATGCGTATCGCGCGATGGTTGCCGACCCGGCGTTTCTTGCCGATGCCGAGCAGGCAAAGCTTGACCTAGATCCAAGCGATGGACCGAAGACCCAGGGAATCGTGGACCAGATTCTCAACTTGCCACCCGCGATCGCGCAGCGGTTGGCCGAAATCCGAAAGTAGCGGAGGTTGTCCGTGAAGCTCGTTTGCACGCAGCGAGCGCTCGCCGAAGGGCTCGCCATCGTCGAGCGCGCAGTCCCGACGAAGAGCCCTTTGCCCGTTCTCTCCAACGTGCTGCTTTCGACGGACGACGGCCGTCTGAAGCTCGTCGCCAATAACCTCGAGATGGCCATCAGCTCGTGGATCGGCGCAGACATCGCGGACGAGGGCTCCGTGACACTGCCCGCCCACCTCCTGGCGGACTTCGTTGGATCCCTCGGCGGCGGCGACGTGCAGATGATGCTGAAACCCGGCACCAAGACCATGAACCTCAAATGCGGCCGCTACGAGGCGAACATCAACGGCATTGATGCGGACGACTTTCCCGCGGTGCCCACGGTGGGGGATGGCCCGCGCTGCCGCATCGTGGCGAAGACCCTGCGCTCCGGCATCAACCGCGTGGCCTTCGCCGCCGCGACGGATGAAACGCGCCCCGTCCTTTCGGGTGTCCTCCTGACGGTTCAGGGTGACGAGCTGACCCTCGCCGCGGCGGACGGCTTCCGCCTCGCCGTGAGCACCGTCCCGTTGGCCGAGCCCATGCCCGAATCTGCCGAAGAGCCCACCGCGCTCAAGCTGCTCATCCCCGCCCGCGCGCTGACCGAGCTGGCCCGCGTCGTCCCCGACGGCGAGGAGATGGTGGAAATCGCCGCCACGCCGAGCCAGAACCAGGTGATGTTCCAGTACCCCGCCGCCGACTCGGGCAAGAGCCCATCGGTGCTGCTCGTCTCCCGCCTCATCGAGGGCGCATTCCCCGACTACCAGCGCATCATTCCCCAGAGCTACCAGACGCGCGTGGTCCTCCCCGTCTCCGACTTCCTCCAGGCGGCCAAGACCGCCGCGGTCTTCAGCCGTGACAACTCCAACATCGTCCGCGTCTCGGTCACCCCGAGCGGCGACGAGCTCGTCCCCGGCCGCATCGACGTCCTCGCCAGCAGCGCCGAGATGGGCGACAACGCCGGCCAGCTCGACGGCAGCGTCGAAGGCGAAGAGGTCCAGATCGCCTTCAACGTCCGCTACCTCCGCGATGCATTAGACGCGGTAGGCAGCGGCGAAGTGGCGCTCGAGGTCACTGGTCCAACGAGCCCAGGCCTGCTCAAGCCGGTCGCGGGAAGTGGGCATCTTCACGTAATTATGCCTATGCACGTGGCTCGTTAGTAGGTAACGTCCTGGTGCTCCTTTGTCACGATGCCGGGTCGAAGAACGCATTTACCGTAACCAAAGGTCCAGAGAATATCCGGAACGGCCGCGTTATCAACCTTGACGAGGTGAAGCGCGAACTCGGTTTGCGAGCCCGTTGTTCTGACTGAGCGGGCCCGACGGGACTTGCCCCGTGTGGATCAGCCGGTCCGCTGCGCCCGTGGTCGCGCGCTCGAACGATTCGCTTCAAATGGACTGGCAATGTCGCTCGGCGGCGCAGTGGCGACAAGCTCCTCTGTCAGTAAGTGGCTGGCCCGTGGGACTCCAATTTCACCAACGCAGACCAGACTCTTGAGGTCCCGCGAATCTGGCGTGCCCGAGCCCACTGCGAGTGTTCAGGGGAACGGTGGAGTCGTCGCCGCGTGGCGGCTCGCAGAGAGCTTCAGCGGAATGGAACTCCCGAATGCCACAAAAGCTGTCGATTCCGGAATGCATTCCGATCGACCTCGCCGGTTAGCAGATGGAACTCACTGGCGCGGAAGGCTGCGTGTTCGGCGGGGAACGCGATCTGCCACACGCTGGACCAGATCCTGTGAGACAGAGCAGGCTTACCGGGAGTGTGAGAGACCTTGTCCGTTTTACGGCAATTGAGCCCAATGGTTGGTACGTGCAGTTCCAATGTGATGTACCCAATCCGGAGGATTGGGGGCGGCTAGAGAGAATGCTGTTGGTCGCGATAAAGAGTCGAGGCTCTTGGGGGAGTTTGGACGGACTCTTTCAGATCAAAAGTGAGCAGCCCCCAGTCGCCGTCACGACCTCAGGTGGTTTCGCAGGTAACTCTGTGGGGATCACGTCACCCAGACAGGCTGACGTAAGCCGTGTCTACGCGACCCAAAACTCTGCGCGATGTAGATAGTTGGCCGCGACAAGCACTCGCCGCATACCTTCGGCTCGGTCACTGGTTACGAGCTTGACGTCGTATTGGACGGCCACGCTGACGATCCAGAGGTCGTTCTCCTGGATGCCGAGAGTCTTCCCAGTCGTGGGCTCGACCAGGTCCTCGGGCGCTCTTCTCGTGATACGTCCGCGGCGGTCTCGCGGCGCGTACTGTCTGAACAACGCACCCCGTATTTCGCCATAAATTGGGCCGGTGTGGTGGTCAATGGCGAGGACTTGGTACGCCGCCATGACACCTCGAACGGCGGAATGCCTTTGCGCGTCGATTGCAGGGCTGACGTTCAGCCCGTATTCAATCTCTCCAATGGTGACCGCGGAGACGAAAACAGGAGCGTCACCAAGTTGAGATACCTTGGAGCGGGCTGCGGCGTTGTTCGGATTACCTCCGTCCCACAGCCATGAGGCTACTGATGTGTCAAGCAGATAGCCTTCCGTCGGCATCCGCAGCCGCTACTCGTCGAGATCTGCGACAGCTTGGGAGATAAGGGGGTCGCGGAGCACGGGTAGCCGGTGAAGCGTCAGATCAGCGCTCGCACGCTCCCGCTCTCCTGAAACAAACATCCGCAAGGGCAACGCGGGCCGGAAGTCTTCAGGGTAAAACCGATCGAACTTGACTGGGCCTGGCCGACGCTGTCCAGCGAAGTAGTCCAGGAGTTCGCGCTCTATCCTGGGTGGGAGATCGTAGGCTGTGAGCACTTCCGCGTCGATGCGAAGGAGAGCGTCGCGGCAACGAAGTTCCGCCATGACGCTCGGAATTGAGTGCGCCAGCCACTGAAGCCGTGCGGTGCGATAGTCTGCAACGGCGGATTCAATGGCAGCAAGGGACTCTGGTCGAAAACGGGGGATGGGGACCTGCCGAAGGACCTCAATTCGATTGTCGTGAGATGTGCGATGAGCGCTCATGAATGCATTCGCCACCGGGCTGTTGACGACCGCCGCAAGTCCCTCCAGTGAAACATCACCGCTCGGCCAGATGGCATGGAACAAATGGAAAGGGACCAACCCCGTGCGGTCAGGAACCGCTGAGATTACCCAGGGTCCGCGACTGAGGCGTCCCCTATTTACGATCACCTTTGGGCGATCCCAGGGCAACAGATGAGCGCGTGATCGCGCATACATCACTGATGGATCCATATTTAGGTAGACGTGATCGCTGGCTAATAAGGGCTCGAACCCATCTTTCACGGCCACAAGCCCAGGTTGAAAGCCTTCGCGGGGACTATCTGAAACGAAGCGATCGCGGTCCCGGCGCACGGATCCCGCATAGTAAATGCCATTGTGAATTTCCGCAGCGTCTGAGAGCACGGGTAGGCCATCCAGAGCTCGCCATACGCGCTGAAGGGGACCCAGCCAGAGAGACGCTGAAGCCCTGGTCACGACATCGTCGTGCTCAGTGAATGTGGTCGACTCCTGGCGGCTCGGCTCACCTGTTCGGATGAAGTGGTCGTAGTCTTTTTTCTCGACGTCACGACAATGCAGGCGTGAGAGACGGCCACCTTTGTGGTGCGCAATCAAAAGTGCGGTCTCCATGCCGGAATGCTGAAAGGCCGAGTCAGGAAGGCCTACGACCTCAACGTCTCGATAGCTCTCAGCCAATAGCCGCCGGGCTTCCCGGTAATATTGTCCATCGATGAACGTGCGTGGCAGGACGAACCCAAGCAGATCGGGTCGCTGATCGAGTGTTCGTAAAAGGATGTCCGCGGCTTTGTTAACCGAGCGCAATGTCGAGTATCGGTTCCGCTCTTCGACTGTGAAATCCTCAAATGGTGGATTGCACAGCACGATCCGAGCACTGGACAGCTCCGTGTCGAGTGACGGTGACGCGAATACGTCGCCGCCGAGCAGGCGCCAACCATCGGGATTAGGGTAGTCCGCTAGCATTAAAGAGAGGCGCGCCACTTCACGGGCGAAGGAATCGATCTCCAGCCCTGCGAGCATCCGTACAAAGTACTGGTGCCGTTCTCCTGCCTGAGAGTCGGATGGTAGAAGAGCGCGCAACCTACCGAGTGCAGCGATCAAGAACGCTGCATGCCCGGCGAAGGGTTCGAACACGCGCCGGTCGTCTACCTGAAGCTCTTCGAACGGTAGGTGCCGGACAACATACTCGGCTAGGTCACGTGGTGTGCTGTGCGTGCCGTACCTGCGTCGCATCTGCTCGTCGACCAGGGTGTTTTCGTACACGTAGGCGAGCGCCTCGACTGAGATATTCTGGAGGTGAAACGCCGATCGAATCCTCGACCAAGCAATGCTCTGGACCTCAGGGTCATCTAACACTGGATCGACGGCCGCAGACTGAAAATAGAATCGCTCCACGGCTGAGACGACCTCGGCTGGGTCGGGCTGCATCCAATCACCCGGGTGGCCTCGATCGGCAAATAGCTTTGCGGCGAGGAGGCGGAAGACCAGGCGGAACAGGCCCGCGTAATCGAGAGCCCCGAGATTACGCTCCTGGTACACGGACTTGCTCGCCGCAATTGTTTCTCGAAGAAGAGCATCGAGCTTGGTGTGGACTGCGGATTCGATGGTGACCAGAAGCCCGATGTCGAAGAAATCCAGCTGAACGGGGGCGGCGTCAAATGCGATCGACTTTGCACGCAGCACGGGCTCCGGCCCCCAGTCCGTGCGGTGCTCGCGAATCGTCTGAAGCAGATCGTTGGGAGCAATTCGCCCTAGAAGTTCAGCCGGCCCATTGGCCGTTACTTTCCACCGACGGATTTCATGGTCGTCCAGCTCGAACAACTGCGGGGCGCCAAGCGCCCGATAATCTTCTATGTCCAAGCCCGGTTGCCCGTAAAGGACCCCTACACAAGCGCTTCGATAACTGGGAGGTTCTTGGGCGAACCCCGCTAGCGGAACTTGGCGAATGGAGTCATCCGAACCCAAGAGGTCGGCGAACGCGTAGTTCCGCCGCAGGAGCTGGCCTGTGTAGCCGATTTCTCCGAGTCCCTGTTCAACCAGACTCATCATCAAATCGGGATCGTGGACTGTCATCAGAGTTACCGTGGCTCTGAACTTCTCTGGGATGGGGCCGTTGATTTTGGCGGGGTCGGCGGGCGCTGGAGCAGTTCTTCTATAGCTTGCAGTACCAAGTCAGTCATCGGCCTCCGGACTTCCGCCGCGCGAATTTTCAAACGACGATGCACTTCCTCGGGGAGGTAGATGGTCGCCTTTACTTTTGATTCAGACATTGTCGCCTCTACAGTAGACGAACTATTGTTCTAACGCCATCTTAACGGTAAACCGTCATGATGGCAAGGCATCAGTTGAGCGAATCCCGAAGCTATATTGGAGCTGGCGATTGCCTGGGGGCCCGACGGCCGCCCTGTTCGCGGTGATGGGCTTCACGGTCGTGGCGGGGAAGATCGTCGCCATCGATGTCCTGACCGACCCGGAGCGCCTGAATCGGCTTGATCTGAGCGCGCTGGGGCCGGCGTCACCTCAGTCCGGCTGAGCAGGCCGATACTTGAGGATCACTCCACCAGTCGTCAGCGGCTGGCTCTCGACCAGGGTCATCTTGAGCGGTTCATGGAGCGGCTTGAACAGCGGCGTGCCCCCGCCGAGCACCACTGGCACCAGGCACAGACGAAACTCATCGATCAAGCCATGCCGCATCAGGCTTGCAGAGAGATCGGCGCTGCCGAAGACCAGCATGTCGCCGCCCTCCTGCTGCTTGAGCCGCGCCACCTCCACTTCGGCTGGCCCTCGCACCAGTCTCGTGTTGTTCCATTCAGCCCGATCCAGCGTGCGCGAGAACACGGTCTTGGCGATCTCGTTCATCCGGTCTGCAGTGGGTTGCTCGGTCGAGGTGGGCCAGTAGCTGGCCATGCCTTCATACGTGGCCCGGCCGAACAGCAGCGTGTCCGCTGTCGCCATCTGGTCCAGGCTGAAGCGCTCCAGCTCCTCACCCCAGACCTGCTCGTGAAACTCGAGACCCCACGGCTTCGATTCGAAGTAGCCATCCAACGTCACCACGTTCCACATGTACAGGTTTCTCACGATTCCCTCCTACTTTCTCCGCCTGGCGGCGGCGAGCCTGGGCCGCCCGGTTTGGCTAACTCCTGGGCCAGGGATTCGAGGAGTGCGCGGCAGCCCTCCTCACGCGCTTGCGGGGTCTCCGCGCCATCGAAGAATGCTCCCTGCTCGGTGTACGTGAGCCGCGTCCGCTGGTCGACCGGAATCAGCTCCACGGTGGCGAGCGAGGCTGATATGCGCTTGTCGCCCACCGTCATCGTGTACGCGAACACAATCCGGCGATCCCGCACGATGTCCTGGTAGACGGTGTCGTTGCGGATGTCCGGCCCACCACGATAGTGGAAGCGCCCGCCTTCCACCCCGCCCACGCGAAAGTCCATGGCGTACTCGTCTACTTCCCAGCCTTCGCCTTCCACCATCCAGCGGCGCTTCGTGGGCAGATCCTCGAAGGCGTCGAACACCCGCGACGGCGAAGCGTCGTACACCCGCTCCAGACTGAACGTTCTGTGGACCACGCTGCTCTGACCGATCATGTGTGTCCCTCTTCAAGCCTCTCGACGAGAACAGCCCCTAGGCGATCGACGCGCCGCTCCCACAGCGAGCGCCGCTCCGCGATCCATTGCTCGGCCACGGCGAGTCCACTTGGCTCTAGGCGGCAGGTGCGGACCCTTCCCACCTTCTCCGTGCGTACGAGCCCGGACCTCTCGAGCACCTGTACATGCTGGACCACGGCCGCCAGCGTGATATCCAGGGGGGTCGCCAGGTCCGACACCGAGGCCGGGCTGCGGCCCAGCCGCTCGACCAGGGCCCGCCGGGTGGGATCCGCCAGCGCGTGAAAGACCTGATCGACCGTCGATTGGTTAAGCATTGACTTGAGTGTAGGGCCGGCCCGCACCATTGTCAAGTCAACCCTTAACTATCGCTGCGACCCGCTCTCGAGGCGACCGACGCGAAACCGGGAACGACGGGACGCGTCCTCGTTTTTGAGCGCAGGCAACTATGGAAGGTTCGACCTATTCGGAGAGAAAGAGGTCACCATCTACTAAAAGCCTGCCCCTGACGGAATTGTCGTTCTGGCCGCCGTGGCAAGATATGGCAGCGGATTTCCGAGGAGCTGAGCTGTGAAGATTGAATACGATCCTGATCGGGACCTGCTTTACCTGTGGCTCGGCAAGCCCGGAACCAAAGCCGCCAAGACCAACGTCGTCGCTCCGGACGTGCATGCCGATTTCGATCGCAACGACAAGGTGATCGGCGTCCTCAGGAAGACTTCGGCACGGACTTCGCCCCCCGAGAGTATGGCCTTCGACCGGTACCGCGGGTTGCTACCTATCGCGGTTTTGTCTTCGCGAGCCTCAATCCGAATGTTCCCGATCTGGAGCAGCATCTCGGCCCGGCGGCACGGTACATCGATGACTTCGTCGACCGCGCGCCCGCAGGAAGGATCCGGTGCGCGAGCCCCTGAGGCAGGAGTACCCAGGAAACTGGAAGCTTCGGATGGACAACCTTGCAGACAGCTTGCATGCCATGTTCACCCACCAAGCCACCTTGGTGGCCCGGCAGACAGAGCGAGCCGCCCGAAAGATGGCACGGCGCGCCCGCCTGGCGGCGCGCAGACGCTGGGCAGGGGGCACGCCTATTCTGACAATGGCCACCGCCCCAACCATTTCCCCGAATCATTGATTCTCGACCCGGCCTACCTCTCCGCGTTGGCTGAGCACCATGGGCCCGAGCACGCCCGCGAGCTTGCTATGGCCGATACGCACTTGATCGTCTACCCTGATATGAAAATGGCGCAAGATGTGCGAAGGTTGCGCTGTCCCGGATACGCCGCCTAGTGTGTTGGAATGACCGAAGAACTGCGCTTTACCCATATCAGCCTCGAAAACTGGCGTAATTTTGTTCGCGGTGACGTCGACCTGCAACGACGGGTCTTTCTCGTCGGGCCGAACGCCTCAGGTAAGTCAAACTTCCTCGACGTATTCAGGTTCCTCCATGATGTCGCGTCGGTCGGGGGTGGCCTGCAGGCAGCGATAACCACCCACCGCGGTGGGGTTTCTCGGATACGGGCACTGGCGGCTCGTCGCAATCCGGAAATCGCCGTCTGGGTTCGGGTCGGCGATGATGATGACGAGGACGCATGGGAGTATGAGCTGCGGTTCAGCCAGGACAATCGTCAGCGACCGCTAATTAAGAAGGAGCGAGTGGCCCGTCAGGGCATAGATCTGGTCCTGCGACCTGACGAGCAAGATGTTCGGGACCCAGAACGTCTTACCCAGACCTACCTCGAGCAAGTCAACGTTAACCGAGAATATCGAGACCTCAGCACGTTCTTCACCTCGATACGCTACTTGCATGTAGTACCGCAATTGATAAGGGAACCCGACCGATCACTTGGTCGGCAGAACGATCCCTTCGGCGGGGACTTTCTGGAGCAGGTTGCCGGCACTCACAAGAGGACGCTCGATGCCCGCCTTAGGAAAATACGGGACGCCTTGAAGGTGGCTGTCCCCCAACTCCGCGAATTGGAACTATGGCGGGCCGAGAGAGGAACGCCGCATCTGCGAGGCAAATACGAACACTGGCGTGGATACGGGGCATGGCAGGCCGAAGACCAATTCTCCGACGGAACGTTGAGGCTTATTGGCCCTCTGTGGGCTCTCCTGGACGGAACAGGCCCATTGCTTTTGGAGGAGCCAGAGCTTTCCCTTCATCCGGAAGTCATCAGATACCTGCCCCAGATGTTCGCGCGTATCCAGCGTCGCGGTGGCCGGCAGGTCGTTGTGAGCACGCATTCCTCGGATCTGCTTCAGGACGAGGGCATCGGGCTGGACGAAGTCCTGCTGTTGATCCCCGAGGCGGAAGGAACCAGCGTACGTTCTGCTGCGGACTTTGACGAAATCAAGGCGCTGCTGGAAGGTGGGCTTAGCCTCTCTGAGGCGGTAATGCCGCGAACACGGCCCCCCCGCGCCTACCAGCTCTCTTACTTCGGCGATTAGTGGCAGCGAGGCATGTAGCCGTCAGCGTCGCGGTCGAGGGACTCCTCGACGAAGCGGTTCTGCTTCGCGTGATCGAGCACTGTGGCTTTACCGTAGGTCCTATTCACGGTAAGGGTGGCATGCAGCATTTGCTCCAGCGCCTGTCCGGCTACAACCGCGCAGCTTTCATCGCGCCGTGGTGCGTTCTCGTCGATCTCGATCAGGATTCACGGTGCCTCGCCGACTGTCGAGATGCCTGGTTGCCGCAACCGGCGCCGCTGATGCGCTTCAGAATCGTAGTTCAAGAGATAGAGGCCTGGCTTTTTGGGGATCGGGAGCGGCTCGCGTCGTATCTCGGTGTGGCCCGGTCGAGGTTGCCGTCGGTACCAGAAAGTGTCCTTCAGCCGAAGGAGGCAATGGTCGACCTGGCGCGCCGATCTCGAAGAGCGGACGTAAGGGAAGACATGGTTCCAAGATCGGGCAGCGGTCGCAAGGTCGGTCCCGCTTACGTGTCCAGGCTCATACAGTTCGCGAGCGATCTGGGTGAGGGGTGGGACCCGAAGTGGCATCAGCGAATGTGGATAGCCTTCGGCGGTGCATGGCTCGGCTGGCGGAATTCGGCGGCCAGAAGGCTTAGACATGGAGTGCGACGCTGATCTGAAATGGAATTCCCGGCGGCGCCCAAAGTTGTGGATTATTGAACATGCATTCCAATGCATGTTGCACGTTAAGTAGGTAACTCTCGGCGTTCCTTTGTCACCCTGCGGCGTCAGGCCCCATACCTGACGACGTAGCCGATGTCTTCGTATCCGCGAATCCGCCGCTTCAACATCCGAAGAAGCGTGGGGACATGGACGTCGACGTAGTCGAAGACCTGCACCACCTGCTTGTTCGCGTGCAATCGATGGAGGCGACCCGCGTACTGCTGGATCGTTCCTCGCCAGGAAACGGGCAGGGTCAGGAACAGCGTGTCGAGCCGTGCGTCGTCGAAACCCTCTCCAATGTAGCGGCCGGTTGCGAGCAAGACCCGCGGTTGCCCGTCGGGAATCGATTGAATCGTTTCGGCCACGAGTCTCCGCTGCTTTGCGCTGGTCCCGCCACGGAGAATCACAACGCGAAAATCGTGATCGGCGAGCAGCGCCGCCATCTGCTCCAGATGTTCGGTGCGCTCCGTTAGCAACAGGGGCGATTTGCCATCTCCGACGGCCTTCAGCACGTCATCAACAATAAGGCGGGTCCGGACCTCGTCAGCGACAAGCTGTGAGTAGATTTCTTGTATCCCTGGCTCCATCGCTGCCCCTTCGGCGAGATGGAAGTCGGTCGTGCGCACGACGACTTCGTGCTCAAATGGGCGTGCTGCTGCTTGCTCCTTGGGGTCGATCGTCGATCGAATCGGTCCGCATTGGAACGTGATGATGGGCTCGTGACCATCCTTCCGAATCGGTGTGGCCGTCAACCCAACGACGAATCTGGCCCTCGCCTCCGCAAGAACTCGCTCGAAGTTGAAGGCCGGCACATGGTGACACTCGTCGACGATGACCTGTCCATAGCCAGCCACCAGGTCGTTCACCTCCCCTTTTCGGCTCAGGCTCTGGAGCAGCGCGACATCCACGATTCCAGTCGTACGGTGTCTTCCACCGCCGAACTGGCCGATGGCCTTTGAGTCCAGGTCGAGAAACGTAGCCAATCGTTCTCGCCACTGGTCGAGTAGTTGCTGGCGGTGCACGAGGACCAGTGTGTTGACCTGGCGGTGCGCGATCAGCCAAGCACCAATGACGGTCTTTCCGAATCCCGTCGGGGCTGAGAGCACGCCGAACTCGTGTTTAGAGAGTGCTGTTGCCGCTTCCAGTTGACGATCGCTGAGGTCGCCAAGGAACTCGGCTGCTATCGGTGTTCCCGGAAACCGTTCGTCCGTTAACACAAGCGATACACGATTGCTCTGCAAGAGTCGGTGAACTTCAGGCCAGCATCCGCGGGGTAAGGCCAGGTGTTCGGGGAAGTCCTCAGCACAATCGATGAAACGAGGCTTGTCGAAGGTGGAGAGTCGCATCGCCTGGGCGCGATAAAAGTTCGGATTCTGAAAGGCCGCAAGGCGGTGCAGTCGGCTGAGCAACGCGGATGGCAGGTCTTTCTTTTCAATAAAGAGACGGCTGGCCAGGACGGCGTTGACGGAAAGAGGCAACGGCTCAGGGATCGGCGGCTCCTTCCGCCGCCGTGAAGGGAGCATCGTCCACGGCTGACGGATCTGCTCTGGGTCTGCTTCGACCGACATGGAACGTGATGAGCGACGTTTGGAGTCGCGGCTGAACTTGCCGACGATTGCCTCGGCTTCAACAGGATCCAGTCTCTTGACAGACGAGAGAAAGCGCCACTGGTCGGTGAGCGGTTCGAGCTTCGAATCGAGTGTCGGCGATCAGCTAAATTCCCCATCCCCGCGATCAACTAAATTCCCCACTCAGGGGAGCGCACACGAGGCTGATGCTAGCTGGCTTTGCCTCCTTTCGCAACGGGATCAGAACTGGGGCGGAGCCGTGGCCGGTAGCTCTTGCCGGTGAGGGTGAGCTGATGGGCCGTGCCGGCCAGTCGGTCCAGGAAGCTCTCGGCGAGCACAGGATTCGGGAAGAGCGGGTACCAGTCTTGTGGGCTACGGTTCGAAGTGACGATGAGTGAGCTGCGGCCCACCCGCTCGTCGATGAGCTGGTAGAGATCCTCGGCCTGTGGGCCCGTGAACTCCTGCATCGCGAAGTCATCGAGGATCAGGACCTCAGCCCTCAGGTAGGCACGCGTCCTGCCTCGGTCTTATACAGCGAGCTCGGCGAGATTGCGCAGAGCTTTGCGAGGTCCACAACGGCGAGTCCCCGCTCCCGACGGATTTGCCGTAATACCGATCCGAGTGGAATGGGATTCTCGAGCATAGCCTCCCGTCCTACTCGGCACTCGACTTAAGCAGCTAGTCCAAGATGCCGGAGGGTTCGGTAGTGGAGTATACGAATCACAAAAGATGCGAGCTTTCCTAGAACGGCACCCTTCGAGCGAGCGGGTGCCTAATCCCGGCAGGCCCTACAGGTGACCCGTTCTTACGCCGGCATGCAAACACTCCCCGCAGGAGGAAGCAGACAGCCCAAACACGAAAAGGGGTTACAAAAGGGCATTGCGGTTCAGCCGTGTAGCACAAGGCACAGTGACCGACGTCTCGTTGAAGCGGGCACCTCTGCTTGAGTCATGTACTAACCGCCCGTCCGCGGCGCGTGCAGTGTCATTGATCGCCCGTATATGTACCACCGGTAGCCGGGTGATCTGCAGGGAACCGATGTTACGGATTCATAAAAGGGTTGTCGCCAGCGGCCGTAAGGGTCTTTCAGATCAGCGGGACCTCGAACGGGGTGGCCCGCATTTGCCCCTGTTGGGCGCAGACCTATTGGGTGGAACATTTGGAAACTTAGGGAGCCAGTCTTCGGGTGGATCAAGTCCAACGCTCGCCTTCAAGGGCCCGCTGGGCCCTGCAGCGTCGTGCGCATCGGATCTTAATAGGACGCCCTAAAAATTAGCGTCTGCCAATCGATTGAGGAAGGCTAAATGGCCAGTTCTCGGCAGCCCTATGATTGTGCGGTTGTGGGCCTTGGTCCGTCCGGGGTTGCAATGGCTGGAGCCGCCCTGAGACAGGGACTTACGTGTGTTGCGGTAGAAGGAAAGCCCCTTCCCGTTTGGGACTACGGAATAAGCATCGAGGACGTTCAGATGGGCACATCTTGCCAATGGGACCTGGTTGGTCCAGATCACTTGGACGACCCGCTTTCGTTCTTCAATTACAAACGCAATATGAAGCAGCTCGAGGGATGGTACAACGACACTCCTTGGGACCAAGCGAAAAGAAAGAGAATTCGCCGTTTAGAGTTCAATTTTTACCTTCAATGGTGCGTTCGTACCCTCATGAAGGAGTCATCCTTCCAAGCCTGTTTTGACTCTCCAGGGAAGGTGCATGCCGAGAATGGCCTGTGGCACCTGCAGACGGCTCGGGGTTTTGAGCGCGCCCGCGCGCTGATCGTTGCTACTGGGTTTGTATTTCGCGAGCCGGCATCGTTTTGGGTGGAGCGTCGACTGAGAGGACAAGGTCGCGTCTCGAGCTCGGAGGAAGTGTGGGATGCCGATCGTGACGAGTACTACGAACGGCACATGGCGGATGGCCGGTGGCCGATGATCGAGGACTACAAATACCTGGGAGCAGTGTGGTCCTACGCTTTCGACACTGTCCCATCGGCTGCTGTCCTAGGGGGAGGAGTGCGGGGGCTCGAAATTGTCATTCGGACTATACGTAGGGTTCGTTGGCGGAACTCTACCCTTCGTCGCTTACTGTGGTTCGGCCTGCCCGCGGGCGTTCCCGCTTCAGACAATTTTATGAATTGCTTTTCTAGCGTTCGGTCCGGGGCGGAACGCGGAAACCGACGTCTCATATCTGCAAGTCTGGAACAAGACGGAGTGGAAGCCTTCGCCCAGTACCAAGAGATCAGGAAACGCTTTGCGATTGAGCCATATCATTGCCATGGGGATGTTCGCATTTCACGGTCCGGATCGCTTTCTGTTGTGCGCGCTGATACCCGTGAGCGCGTTAAAGGAAGAGTCGCTGCAGTCGTCTCAGCCATGGGCCTGTTGCCCGATATCGCGCTCTATCCGACCCTTTCGGATTCCTGGACAAGCTTCATCGGCTCAGGGTCGCCAGACGATCAATGGATGCGGCTGGCCTCTGTGATAAAGACCGATGGTCGAGTGGTTTGTCCTGAGTGTGAACCTCAGCCCCCGCTGTATCATCTGAGTGCTCCGCCGCTTCGCAGCTCGATCGCGAGTGTTCCGCAGGCTTATCTCCAGTCCTTACCGGGTAAAGCACAGAGGATCGCGTCGAAGTTGGCTTCAGCATGAACAGCTGGAACTTAAGTCTCTAGAAAACCCGGGGCGGTTCAACCGGGGAACTGAGCCAGCGAATCCCTATCGGTGTAGGAGCTACGGGCGACTAACGAGCACTACCGCTACGCCTTGATTTGACGCTGGCCCGACATACAAGCGCAAGGGAGCTGGAACAGCCTGGTGGGTCAGGCGTCACCCTCTTACCTGAAATCGCGGCACACATTGGCCCTGGGCAGAGGATTCCGGGATTCGATCTATCTCGTGAATGCAACAGGTGCAACATGATCCGGAGCGTATTACTTCTGAGGGACTCATTTTCCAGCCACCGGATTTGCCGCGTCCTGGGGGCGCGATCATCGTCGCACAATAAACATTACGCGACGTGGGACCTCCACCTGTGAACCTGCCGATCTGACTACAGGCCTTCGTGCAGTCGAGAAAGGAGTCCATTGCTCCCGACGGAACTATGGGCTGTGATTTGTTCGACCTACGCAATTTGCGGGTCGTCCGATGTCTGCGGAGCGACCTGCAGCGTTTGATCAGCTTGGACCATGCCCGCAGAGGAGCACAGCGGATCCTAACCCGAGGAGTGGACCAGGATTGGGGAGTTGGCTGTGACATCTTTCTAACGAGGGACTACCGTACGACTTGGCGCTTCCGTGATCGGCTCTCGAGGTTTGGGCTAAGCGTCCTGCGGCCGATCGAGCCCACCAGAGCGATGAATCTCCGCTAACGGACTGACTCACATGCCTCGCGTAGCGCTCGGAAGAAGGCATCCGAGGTCTCAGTAATGAGCCTGTCCGACAAAGTCGGAAGACCGGTTCCTCGCCAGTGGTGCTCCCGCGAATGAGCGAATTGTTCGATGCTCTCCGGAAGGTAGGGACTAACCCAAACCTCATTGGTCCCGGACGCAAAATCCGCGCCCGATAACAGAGGCCGCAAGTCGAGATCGCGCAAGCTTGCACCAATGTAGACCCAACTGATCGGCTGCCGGCCATTCTGCAGGAGGCGAAGTGCGGCGACCTTGTTTTCACCCAGTCCTAAGTTCGTTTGCTCGGTCCTGATGACGCAACTCTCCGGCTCCTCGATTGTGCCGTGCAGCTTCAATAGTGGAATCTTCGATTCTTGGCCACTTAGGTAATTCGTAAGGTACGCCGGCGCCTTCTCAAATTGTTCCTGCGTTGCAAAGATCTCCAGTTCCGATGAGATGTGTTTTTCGATTAAGAGGTCGAAGTTGACCTCAATGACTACTACTCGTCTTTCACCTAACAGCGTCAGCACTTGGGAGAGATTATTAACGGAGGAGCCCGGTGCCTCGACCGCTTGATCATGCCGGGTACGAAACGACTGAAGAGTCGGGAGACTTGCGTCCAGCCGCTGTTCCACACTTATCACTTGTTCGAGTGTCAGCCCCTTAGCAAATGCCTCTGGCGTCATGGCCACTTCGGTCGGTGACCGCCAAGTCGGATGGTCAGAGGTCAACCAACCGCAGAAGCGCTCGGCCAGCGCTGCGGACTCCATTTCTTCCGGAAGGTGCAACCAATGTCGGATGGCAGAATCTCGCATCGTGTTGCCATCGGGCAGATTAGACGAAGCGGAAAAGCCGGCGCCTAAGAACAGAACAAGAGGACCGTTCTGGTTAAGGATGGCACGCACTCTGACGGCTAAGTCATCTTCACTGTTACGCTTGAGTAAACGATGCTGAACGAGGGCGAGCTGAAAGCCCTTGCCGGGCTGACAATGGTCATCGATCCGAATCGGGCCCTCGATTACCAAGACTAGGGTCCTCAAGGTCGAGTGACGCATCCCTTGCAATTGATCAACTGCCAACTTCCAGATTGATCGCCGAAATGGGAAATCGATAGCGCTCTCACGGTAGGAAATGATCGCGAAGGCTCTGTCATCCAGATCGCGATGCAGGATGGCTCGAGCCACAGCCAACACAGCATGCTCGCCCAGACTTGGCGATGTCGTCGACGGATTAACCAACGCCACATCGACCAAGCCTTGGCCCTTGTCCACAATCTGGATACCTCGATCCGTCAGGGGTTGACCAGTGATTTCCTGAACCACGGCAGCGCGACGCAGTACGTCGTCTGTCCCGAGGATCGGCTGACCAAACTGGGCATCGCTGGTTTCCAGGAATCGGCCCTCGTGGATCTCGCACAGGCCTTTGAGAAGCGGCAGGGCAAAGGTTAGATCGTCGACGATGACTGGAACAACAGCGATATGACCTGTCGGAGGCCGTTCGTGCTTGCGAGCCAACTCGAGGGCCAGCTCGGCGAGCGAAGACGCCCGGCTCACGCGATGGCATCAAGCTGGGACTGGAGACTGCGTTCTAGCCGCTCGCGCAGGCGTTGTGTGTCATATGGCCGCTCGTGCACTAATCCAAATGCCGCGAGCTTGGGAAGCTCGAGGCGGAGAGCGGCCACAAGAGCGTCAAAAGCCTGAGCAAATCGCTCTGGAGTTGCCCGAGCCCGATGACCCCGGGCAAGGTCGCGGCCCAGCATGTCAATGACCTGCCCTTCTGAGTTAGGTCGAATCCAGACCTTTCCATCAGCCCCTTGTCTCGCCTCAACTATCACAACCGCGTCTCCGAACCTTCGGCGAGCCTCATAGAGCATCCATCCGCTGACGAGTTGGGGATCGCTACGGTTTCGGCGACTACTGGGTGCGAGTACGTCCGCGAATGCCTGGACGGGCGTGAAGAACGCTTGATCGACCAGTTGTCGTTCAGAGCCCGACGCGAATCTGGTGAGCCCTCGTTCTTCACTGTTGCATCGGTTCACTAGCAGCGCGATCACAACGCCAGCCGCAGGAATCTGCAATGGTTTGTCTGCACCTGTGAGCAATCCCACGACTGATCGAAGGCGATGACGACCCCATTCGCGATAGAGATGCGCCAGAAGTCGGTCGTACTCCAGCAGCTTCAAATCGGAGGGAACAAAAGCCGCCTCGCTTCGGTTTGCTTGGAGGAGGTCCAGGGCACACCGACCTTCGGGAGTTACAAGGAAGACCCGTGGCGCGACTTGGAACGTAAGGGGCGGCCCGGGGTCCAAGAACCCGGAGGGAGCTGACTGGAGACTCGTCAATTCGCGTCGGAGCCTTTGCCCCTGAGCCACGGGATCAAACCACCGTCGGCAGGCATCGAGGTCGTCATGTAGATCGCCCGGTGGCGCGCCCATGGTCGCAATCCAAAGGGTGGTGATTAGGCCCATAAGCGATCGAGCGGCGTGCTGATCCAATTGCGAGGGAAGGCCGAGAAGGCTTCCAGCCTCATGGGTCATCATTGGACGAGTGCCCGCACTGCGTACTTGCGATCCGCGATTTCAGCCGCGAGTTTCTTGTACTCTTCCGCCTCAGACCCGAATGACCTCTTGACCAATTCTGCATAGTCCCTACCCAAGGGCAGAATTACTAGCAGTTGGTCGTGCGGATACTCATCAGACCTCTCGTGGAGGTAGGCCAGCAGAGTCCCTAAACGGTCTTGGGCGATGAACGCCCCGAATTCATCGAGGACAATAAGCCTGTTTGCAGGACTGGCTTCCTGGCCGTCAAGCATTCCCAATCGTGCCCGAGTGTAGGCGAAAGCTTGTTCGCCGCTACTAAAGGCCTCAAGCGGCCGCGACATCGAGATTCCCTTTTCCGCCCATCGAATTTCACGGCGATCGACATCAACGATGGCCTCTCCGTCTGCATCTGGGAACAACTCTGACCGGACTCGACCGCTATTGAGCCATCCCGTGAATCGACGACCCAGCCAGCGCTCCAGTTCGGGGACGTATTCCCTGGCGTCAGGCGGCTGACCTCTTAACTCACGACCGATTGATCGGAGAGCACTTTCGACGGCGGCCGTCTGGTCGCGAAGGCTACCAAGGCGGTCATTTACCTCACTGGCCTGACTTCGAACGAGGTCCAAAACTTGAAGGTACTGCTCAGGCGTGCTCGCGCGGCCCAGATCTGACGCAAATGAACCATTCCCCACCCAAGACATCTGCTCATCACGAAAGAACAACGAACTTGCTCGCCTGATCTCGCTTTCAGCCCGCTGTATTTCCCGACGCACCTCTGTTTCTCGCAGCTCGGTCTCTTTGGAGGAAAGCTGCGCTGCCTGTAGGGCAGTATCGGCTTGCTTCAGGGCCGCCGATAGCTGTGATTCGGTCAGATCCAAGTCGCGCAGCGCTCTCGCTAGTTGCTCCCCAATCGCCATCGCGTCCGTGGCGTCTCCGATGGCGCCAAGCCGCTCGCGAAGGGCAGCCCGTTCAGCAGCTAACTCGAGGAGCAGGTCATCGCATTGCCTCCGCTTCTCCTCCAGCTCCTGCAGCTGACCACCCGCGTTCGGATTCATTGCCGCCAGGGCTCTTTTTGCCCTCTCCTCATTACGGACCGTGAGCCGCTGGAAACGGTTGACATCCTCAAGCGCTTTCCGAAGCTGGCCCAGGCCGATGAGTCCGCTTTCGATGTTTTCTATCTGCTCAACCAATCGCCGAGCTTCCGGGGGAGGTGGCTTCCCCTCCAAGAATTGACGGTGGCTGGCCATTCCTAGGCGCGTTTGTGAAACAGTCAGTTGCACGGCCGTGGACGGCTCGTCAATTGCGATCTGATCTCCTAGTCCGCTTGATTCTGCCGACACCAGTAGCGGTACTGTTTGATCGAGAAGGCCGCGCATACTCGGCGCGGCATCAAGCTCAGTCCTGCGGCCCTGCAGAACTTTCAGTTCAGATTCGAGCTCTTGCGTTCTCTGACTGGCCGCCTGGCTTCTTGCCTCAATTCCGAGAGACATTGCTAAGCGGGCAGCAGTAGCAAGGGACCAAGAAAGGTTTCGGCGGTTGTTTTCGACAGTCCTTCGAGCGTTTGAAAGCTCCCGCACCAGGGGTGTTGCGACCGCAGCTTGCTGGACTAAAGCCCGTACGCTTCCCTGCAGGTCGAAACGTTCGCGTTCCACCTCTTCGACTCGGCGATCAACCTCGTGCAACTGCTGAGCGAGGCCCGGACTTCGGCTCTGGATCTCAGTCAAACGTTGTGCCATGAGGAGCGCAGAACCAATGGCTTCTTTGCGCGCTCGAGCAGCTTCAGCGGCAGCGGCTGCAGCCGCCGCTTGCTGACGAGCAGCGGCGAGATCGGACTTAAGACGTGAGTAATCCGCGGAGGTCCAGTCTCCGATGGCTCGTAAGGTCGAGCCTGCCAGAGCTTCAAGCGCTGCCAGCGGCCCTGCGGTCTGGTCGGCATACCTACGAGTCCAGAGGCGCATCGTCTCTGCAAAGCGGTCAACTTGGTCGGCCAGGGTTTCCACGAGACCTTCTTCACCGCCCATGCGATCAACTCGAAAGACCTTGCGCGCTTCTTCTATGGAACTCGATCTTCCGTCTATGGTGATGTCGCGGAATATGGACCGAACATCGCTCGAAGATAGGGAACCGGTCCAATCAGTGGAGTCGCCTCGCCAGATGATTTCGCCTGCGTCTCGCAGGCCACTTGCCACCACTTCGAACGGACCGAGTCCTGCGCAGAGGCTTTTCCATGCGGCTGCGCCCGACGCGTAGGGAGGGTCGCCGGCGCACACTTGGAGAAGGCGAACTGCGAGAGTCTTACCGATGCCGTTCAATCCCTCAAGGACGGCGAGTCGGGCATCCGGGAGTTCGGGAAGAATGCGCAGTGGGCCGATGGGCTGTGCGCTAATCCTTATGCGCATCACGAACCAGCCCACGCAATCTGCGGACTAGGTCTTGTGGATCCTTCGTTCCTTCAATTTCAGGAAGGATCGCTGCTAGTTCCCTGTCAGGATCGCCTGCGGAACGTTGTGCGCCCTCAAATATCTGAAGAACAAGATGGGTGTCTGGATCGCCCGCGCCGCGCAATTGGTCAGCCTCGGTCATAACCTATCCAAGCCCGGCCAGATACGAACTTCCCTTGGCGGTCGTTCTATTAGCTGCCAGAAGCGCCGCTGCTATGGCCCGTTGGGCCCCGGCCGCCTGGTCGATCGATAGCTCGAAGCCGAGACCGCGCCTCTCATTCGCGAGAGCCTCCAGAACGGCCCGTCCCGTCCCACAGAACGGATCAAGCACCAGTCCACCCACTGGGCACGAACTAAGGATACGAGGTTTGATTAGCTCGGTCGGGAATGTCGCAGTATGGCCGTTGGTTCCAGCGGTGGGTCGGCAGATCACGACGTCGCGCCCTCCCCCCTCCGTGCTACTGAGATCGTAATAGTACTTTGGCCTGGAGCCAGTCTGGCGGTGAACAAAATGGAACCAATGCTCGTGCGAAAGTTTCAAGCGGTCTCGCTCCGGGCGGGGTATCGGATGGGGTTTGCTCCAAATCAGGTCGTTCCGGAGTATCCATCCGGCGTCTTGCATCGCGATTGCGAAACGAGCTGGAATCATCAGAAGCTGCTTGTCATGCAGATACCCGCGGGACGGCGTCCGGCGACGCTGTCGCTCTCCTATGAGGCCTTGCCGTCCGGAGTCTCGAATGCTTGCCCATCGCGCAAAGTACGTGTCACCTAAGTTCACCCACAGGCTGCCGGACCGCCTAATTTTGCGGCGCGCCAGGTTGAAAAACTCGACCAAGTGTGCAACGTACCAGTTCGGATAGGGTTCAAGGCCGACAATGCCCCCCGCTTCGACGTACCACGAGTATCCAGGTGCGGTATCCGCCGATCCGCCTCCTGCCAGCCATTGATCTAGAACGTTTTGGTTCGCCTCCAACCCATAGGAGCGCAGACCCCAATATGGGGGGGACGTAAGGATGAGATCGACTGTGTCGTTGGGCAGTTCTTCAATCAGCCGGAACGCGTCGCCTTGCAGAACAACGGCCGCGGGGGAAAGGAGTTCAGCGGAATCTTGGTCCGGGGATTCCTTGCGCACGAGGCCATTTTAGCATGAAGTGCGGCCGCACTTCATGCCATGTTAGAACGCCTATTCACTGACCTGGAAAGCCGCCTAGATGGCGTCGGTGATGTGACCCCCGGCTTCGCGGCGGCGATGAGCTGCGGCTAAGCGTGGAGACTGGCGTGTAAGGTTCCGAGCTCACGACGCGGAGCAAGCCATTGAGGTGCCCGCGGATCATGCCGCGTGGACGAGCCTACCGCGAATAGCGTCGGAGCGAACGAATCGCGTCGTCGCGACTGAGAAATCATCGCAGAGCCAAGCTCAGCCGAAAGGGGACTCCGCACTGCCACGAAAGTTGTGGATACTCGAATGTGCATTCCAATGCATGTTGCACGTTCGTAGGTAACTCTGTGGGGAGCACCTCACCCAGACGTGCTGACGTAGGCCGTGTCTACGCGACCCAATTCTGATACGGAGGACATTTGTCCCCAATGCGAACGAGGCGGGGCGTAACACCGGATGCGTGGCGTGTACCAGTGCTGGTGTAGTGTTGCGTGTTGGTCGCGTTGTGTAGACTAAGCAGCACACAATGGGCGTTGGAGCACAAACCCGTCGCGTAGTGACCAAAACGAATAGCATCGCACGAGCCGTCAGTGAGGCTCCTGACCTCCTGGCGGAAGGGACGCAGGGATCGTTTTCGTGCTAAGAACCCAAGGCAAGGAACGTCAGTCCGCTCCTTTGATCACCGCCCAATGGCGACTCTCGAAGACGCACCCGAGCTTCCGCCATTCATCCAACTGATGGGCGGCGTCAATGATGTTCGACTGGATGAACGAGGCCATTGCTCGACTGCAAGGGGCGTGGAAATTTGTCCTCAATCCCCCGGCGACTGATCTTCAGATCCGTCAGTGCGCGTCCGCGCTCGGGGTTGCTCTCCCGCCGTCGTACCGCAGTTTTCTTCTTTCCTCGGATGGAGCATCGCTCTTTCGCAAGGAGTGGCGGGACGCCAGCGGACGACTGCAGGCAGCCGAGGGATTCCGGATCCTGGGCACGTCGGAGCTCGCCGTGCACAACCAGGAATACAGACGAGCGCGGACTGATATCACCGCTGACGAGTGGAATGACCTCGTTCTCTTTTGCCACATTCCCGGGACCGGGGGCGATTACTGTGGCCTTGACCCACAGCATCCCACCGCGGATGGCGAGTATGCTGTCGTCGACTGCTTTCACGAGTTCTGGCCGGGTTGCTGGAAAAGGGCAGTTCTCGGAGATTCGTTCGGGGCATGGCTGCAGCGGGCCTTTGACGCAGCCTTGAGGGGTGAGGAGCCGCACTACTGGCTGGACTGGGAAGAGCTGCGCTCACTCAACGGCGAGTGTATCGAACAGAGACAGCGCGAACTTCAGGCGCGACTGCCTCGATCATCGTAACCAGAAAGCATGAATACAATCGATTTTGCTCGGGGTGCAGCTAATGAGCGCGTTTCATGCCACTAGTGAGATATCGCGTCGGCTGGCATCCAAAGGATGGATGCCGCTACACCAAACGGCCCCGCTGAGACTCGTAGTCATCGCCACCGTTGTCATCGCGACTGCAGGTTTCGCGCAACCCCCACGTGGCATGAACGAGAACGGGTACGTGGTTGGCACGGAAGACAACACCCCACAATTGGAGCGCGGCACAACGACCGCCGAAGAGGAAGCGCCATCTGTTCCCACGAGTGAACCTAGGCAGATAGTGACCGCCGCCATGCGGCGGCTGGCATTCACTTCTGCGAGCGATGCCAGCGCGGTAGTCGGATTCCCGCTACGGGTCCCCACGGTGTTGCCACACTCGTTAGCTGTCGGGCAGATCGCAGTCTTGGAGCCTGATCCTTCGCAACCAGCTAGTAGCGTTGTCGAGATGGCTCTCGTCAGTGAGAGCGCCTCCGCTAGCTTCATGCAGGGTCCACATGGAGCCGAACGTCCTCTCGTGCTAGGTTCCAACGTCGAGGTGAGCAACGCGGAACGAGGGGAAATGGTCGTCGATGAGGTGGCGGCAGTGTGGTCGCGCGGGCGTTGGAGCGTCTCCTCTCCCACTCAGGAGGGGGCGCCAGTGCCGGCGAACAGCGACCAGTTACGTCTAGCATGGCAGAAAGATGGTGTTGACTACATGCTGATCGCGTGGAGCGGGCTAACGCTGGACGAACTGGTCGAAATTGGGAACTCGCTCCAGCAGGTCGTGTGGCATCACGAGAACTAGGCCCACACCGCCGCTACCGCAAAGATGCGGTCGGCGGTTCCCTGACGCTGGTGATGGAGATCGCCGCGCGCTTCCGCGCGACGAGAGATTCGCTTCCGATGGAATTGGCAATGTCACCCGCGCGTTCTATTGATCCGCCGCAGAATCCGCCTTATAACCAGATTGCCCAGACACTATGTCGACGAGGCACAGGAGAACGAACAATGCCGATACTTCATGACCGTCGCTTCCATCGGTCGCATCGACATCTCGCAGCCCTGACCAGCATGGCAGTGCTCGGGGCGTCAGTAACACTCTTCACCCAGGGATTTGTTGTGTCAGGTCCCGCCCTCGCTCAGGCGAATCCTGCCGCTGTGCAGCAGTCGCAGCCCGCGCCCGGTACGTGCAGCCCAAACGCAATCGCTGTACCGCAGGATTGCGTCGCGCGCCTGGAGGCGAGGGCCAACCCCACGCTGGGCACGATCATGACCGACCAACGGGGCAACACACTTTATTACTACGATGAGCCAACGAGCGCTGCTGCCCAGGACCCCTTGAGCTGCCCGTATGGACCGAACCTCGGCCGTGGCGGAGCAGGAAGGGTTGCGACCTGCCTCTCGGCCTGGCCCCCTCTGATCACTGACGGCACACCACCCACTCCTGAGGGCTTGTCCGGTACGCTCGGGATGGTGGTCCGTCCAGACCTGCACAACATCTATCAGGTCACGTACAACGGCGCGCTCCTCTACTACTTCGTCGGGGACCAGACGGCTGGAGATACCAATGGCCAGGGCGTAGTGGCGTTCGGGGGTACGTGGCAGGTCGTAACGGTCGGCGACTGATCCGCGAGGCTGCCGCCTCGTGGAGAAGACGCTCCGCGCAGGCCTCAACCATGTGGCCTTTGCCGCCGCGACAGATGAGACCCGCCCTGTCCTCTCGGGCGTCCTCCCGACGGTTCAGGGCGACGAGCTGACCCTTGCCGCCGCCGACGGCTTCCGCCTCGCCGTGAGCACCGTCCCGCTGGCGGAGCCAATGCCCGAATCCGCTCTCCCGAACACGGGAGCGGAACGGTTTGTTCCGTGTGCCATCCGAGGCTCGCCGATCTCCTACCGGAATGGGAAGGAAAGTCAGAACAGGCTCCCGTGCCGATCACCCTCGAGTCTCGCCGCGCATGGCTCCTCGCGTGTGCGCTAACGGCTGGCTAGGTGCCGCCGGCCGAGCGCACGGCTCTGGTCAACTCGCGGTCGAGGGTCGAGGCGAACCTCTGCTTGGCTTTAGGGCTGAAGGGCGGCGGGCCTCCGGTCTGGACGCCGGCGTCGCGGAGCCCGGCCATGAAGTCGCGGATGGAGAGGCGCTCGCCGATGCTCTCCGCGGAGTAGAGGGCGCCGCGCGGGTCGATCACGATCAGGCCCTTGTCGACCAAGCGCGCGGCCAGGGGAATGTCGGCGGTGACGCAGAGGTCGCCGCGGGCGCTGGCCTCGACGATGAAGGCGTCGGCGACGTCCAGCCCCTCGGTCACGCGCACGAACGCGACGAGCGGATCGTCCTCGACCCAGACGTTCTTGTTGGCGACGAAGACAGTCTCGGCGCTCAGCCGGCGGGAGGCGCGCAGGACGATCTCCTTGATCTCAGTCGGCAGGGCGTCCGCGTCGACCCATATCTTGATCGGCAGGTTCACGTCCTCCTCACGGCACCGATAAGCGGCGGCCGGGACTGCACGACGGCGCCGGGATCCACAAGGGATAGCAGCACGCGGGCATCCCATTACTCATTCGTGCAGAATCAACGACTGAGGTTTTGGAATACCTTCTGGGAGTGCGAAATATGAGGGTTTTCCGGACCTCCAGTTAGCGCTCGACTTCGATGAGAATCTGTGCTAGAAAATCGCTTCTGCGATGGGAGCGAGGTGCAGTACCGGGGGCGTCACCCAAGCCTTTGTCTTAGCGCCTGCCTCGCCGCGACGGCTCGTCCTCCATGACCACTCCGCCATCGCTCGGCGAACCATTGGACAGTTGCTCTGTGGCACATTCCCAGGAGCAAAAATCCCACAATCTGGCCGAAGCCTCCATCCGCTCCGTTAGACGGACCCAGCCTTCGATCTGCGCCACCCGTGGTTCTTGCTCACTCTGCGCCTTACACCCGTCACATTCAAAGATCTTCACGTGCTGCTCGATGACGCTCATCGAACACTCCTCGTTGAACTCCCGAGTCATTCCAGCTGCGACCCGTCCGTCAATCGCTCGGGCGATCCCCGGGGGAGTGCATGATACCGAGGAGGGCGTCCGCTTCCTAAGCCACCTCACGCACGGAGCGTGCTTCAGTGTCGTCTCAAACACCTGACCGTGCGGTCAGGCCGCTCCCCGTGGTTCGACGCGAACGGGCTGTCCTGGTACAGCGCGGTCCGCACGGTCAGCTTCTCGCCGCTATTTCCCTCGGCTAGCAGCGCCTCGGCGCGCTGTCCCCTTGCCGCCTCGAACGCCCGCTCGAGGTCCAGGTTGGCCGTCTCCAGTCCAATGGGTATGGGCTGAATCCCTAACGCTCGCGCCTGGGGCTCGTTGACCCCGAGCAGGTCCCCGCCGCGGAGCAAGTCGGCGACATCCTGATCGGCGAACATCGCCACCCGTGTGAGCCGCGGATTGATCTCTCCGAGAAGCTCGAGCTGCTTCTTGGTCTGGTCGGGATCGAAGCGGGTGAACCCTGTCAGGTTCCCGCCTGGCCGCACATTGTCGTCCACCAATCCCGCTTCAACTGCATCGGGATTGAGCGCGAAGACGATCGGAATGGTTGTCGTCGCATCCTTGAGCGCCTGAGTGTGGATGGCGCCCGCCCCAACCAGGATGTCCGGGTTCATTCCAATCAACTCGGCGGCAAGGCCGGCAAGTAGATCGCCTCGCCCTTCGTTAAATCGATACTCCACAATGATGTTCTGCCCCTCGATGTAGCCGAGGTCGCGGAGGCCCTCTCGGAATGCCTCGGTCGTCCCTCCGCCGGCCGCCCCGCCAGCAGAGTTCCCGAGAAAGCCCACCCTCGGAACGCTGGTGGGTTGTTGCGCTCCGGCGGGTGTCGCGACAGCGCCGAGCACTAGGACGAGGTTCAAGATCCACGCGACTGGCAAGCTGAGAGGAGCGAGATTCCGGTTCATCTGGTTCTCCTTTTTCGCATGCTTGGCTCCGATTATCGGCCATCAATCGGGGCCGGGCCTTCTCCTATTGCAGCGGGGGCCACGCAGACCCTAACAAAGCTCCGGGATCCAGCGCATCTAGGGGATGCGGTGGGCGAAGAACTTATACTCGTACTCTATGGCTAGTCTTCAGGGTAAACCGACAGTCGGGGCAATCTTCCCGAGGCCTCGCGCGGAGAGACTCGCTGTTTCCCTCTAACGGGAGTTCAACATGGCAATCGCGAGCCGCCTAGATATTGCCAATCTGGTGCGAGAGGATCAGGTCCGCCGTCAGATCTACTTGGACCCAACGATCTTTGAAGCAGAGATGGAGCGCATTTTTGCCGGCACCTGGGTCTGTCTTGGCCACGAGAGCGAGCTGCCCGAGCGGGGCGATTTCAAGACGGATGAGCTCGCAGGACGACCCATTCTGGTCACCCGTCACAACGATGGCGAGATCCACGTCCTCTTGAACTCGTGTAGGCATCGCGGGGCTACGGTCTGCGAGGTCCCCGCAGGCAACGGTCCTGTGTTCCGATGCCCATATCATGGCTGGACCTATCGAACCAACGGCGAGCTGGTGATCGTTCCTTCTCAGGAAGACTTCGGCTCGGACTTCGACCCCAAAGAGTATGGCCTTCGGCCGGTATCGCGGGTTGCCACCTATCGCGGGTTTGTCTTCGCGAGCCTCAATCCGAGCGTTCCCGATCTGGAGCAGCATCTCGGCCCGGCAGCACGGTACATCGATGACTTCGTCGACCGCGCGCCCGCAGGAAGGATCCAGGTGCGAAAGCCCTTGAGGCAGGAGTACCCCGGAAACTGGAAGCTCCAGATGGACAACCTTGCCGACAGCTTGCATGCCATGTTCACCCACCAGGCCACCTTTGGTGGACCGGCAGACAGAGCGAGCCGCCCGCAAGATGGCACGGCGCGCCCGCCTGGCGGAGCGCAGACGCTGGGCAGGGGTCATGCGTACTCTGACAATGGCCACCGCCCCAACCGCTTCCCCGAATTGTTGATCCTCGACCCGGCCTACCTATCCGCGCTGGCGGAGCACCACGGTCCCGAGCGCGCCCGCGAGCTTGCTCTGGCCGATACGCACCTGATCGTCTACCCCAACCTCTTCCTGCAGAGCCTCCTCAGCCATTTCAGACTCGTCAAGCCAGCCGCGGTCAATCGCACGGAGATCTACTCCTACCCCTGCGATCTGGTCGGCGCGCCGCGCCAGTTGAACGAGGAGCTTGCACGAGTCACTGCCTTGTGGACTTCTCCCGCGGGCGAGGTGCAGGTCGACGACGTCGAAGCGTTCAGCCGCGTGCAACGTGGGATGCGGGCAGATCCGCAGGAGTGGGTACTCTTCAAGATGCGCCGCGGCGATCTCATGTCCCGCGGTTTCTATCACGAGTGGGCGCAGCTCATGTCAGAGGAGCCGTAAACCGTTTCTCAGATTCGCCGCTTTCGAGCCCACCGAGATCGAGACGGGCAGGCGATCAAGAAGGTCTTGGAGATCGATGTATGCGTTCGAAGTCCACTTCCCTGTGCCTAGCCCTCTTGGTGGCTGTGACTGCCTCGGCTTGCGTGGCGCCATCGAGGCCCGCCTCCGAGTCACGCCTCGCTGCAGCGGAAAGACCCTCGACTCAACCGAAGCGCGTCGTGGCGGCCATTTGGGGTAACGCCAACACGGTCGTCAACAAGCTCAACGTCGCCAACTACATTGCCGGGATCGACGCCATGCAATTCCTGACCGTGGCGTTCCTTGCTCGGACGGACCCCGCGGGTCTCCCAGTCGCGCAGCTCGCCGAAAGAGTTCCCTCCCTGGAGAATGGTCTCTGGGAGCTCTTTCCCGACGGCAGCATGGAGACCACCTGGAAGATCCGATCGGATGCGCGCTGGCATGACGGCGTTCCGATTACTGCCAAGGATCTCGCGTTCACCGCCACGGTAGCTCAAGATCCCGAGCTCCAGATCCTCCGAGAGACGAACCTACGGCGGGTGAGCCAGGTTGATGTGGTCGATCCGCAGACCCTCAAAGTCCGATGGCGGGAGCCGTTCATCGACGCCGATAAGACGTTCCCTGGCGTGCTCCCCCCGCTCCCGCAACACGTCCTGGAGCCCGCATACGAGGCGAACAAGGCCACGTTCGCGGAGCTTCCATATTGGAGCACGGACTACGTCGGCGCCGGGCCCTTCAAGGTCAAGGAGTTCGTTCTCGGCAGCCGCGTCACGTTCGTGGCCAACGACCAGTACGTCCTCGGCCGTCCAAAGGTCGACGAGGTCGAGGTCCAGTTCATCCCCGATGCCAACACTCTGGGGGCGAATCTGCTGTCGGGAAGCGTAGAGCTCACGCTCGGTCGTGCGTTCGCGTTCGACCAGGCCGCCCAGATCGGCGACCAGTGGAGCGCCGGGCGAATCCTTACCGCCGAATCGTTCGCGTACAGCCTGTTTGCCCAGATGATCGACCCACAGCCGGAGATCCTCGGCAACGTGCAGTTCCGCCGAGCGCTCTACTACGGGCTGGATCGCCAGCCGATGATCGACGCCCTCCAACCGGGAACGACGACCGTCCCGACGACGTTCATGCCACCGAATCGGCCTGAGTACCGTGATGTTGAAGCAGGAATCACCGGGTACCCATACGATCCCCGGCGTGCAGCGCAGCTCATTGAGGGGCTGGGCTACCAGAAAGGCGGGGATGGCTTCTACCGAGACGGCACCAACCAGGAGCCACAAGTCCCAATCCTCAGCAGCCCAGAGGATGCGCAATGGAAGCTCGCGCAGATCACTGGCGCCCAGTGGCAGACTCTCGGCGTGCGCAGCAATCCGATGGCGTATCCACCTCAGAGGGCGTCTGACCGCGAGTACATCAATACGCGCCCGGGCTACCTGCTCCGCGGGGGCTGGCGCGACACGAGCAACTTCCTCTGGTTCCCCAGCAGCGAAGTCCCCCTCGCGTCGAACGGCTACCTTGGACTGAATGTATCCCGATATGGCACGCCCGAGCTCGATGCGCTCATCAGTAGCTTCGAGACAACGATTCCCCTCGCGCAGCGCAACCAGGTGGCGGGGCAAATGCTCCGCCTCTTCATGGACGAGCTACCGATGCTCCTCCTCTTCTTCCGCGTCGAACCGACGATGGTCTCGAATCGCATTTCGGGGGTAGAGCCGGGGAGTGGGTCCGTCTTTACGACGGCGAACACCGCGCACCTTTGGGACGTCGTCCGAAGCTGAGACGGCTCCCGACTCCGCGACACATCAACTTAAGGGGAAAAGGGACAAAGAATGGCTGAAGCTCTTCGCTTTGGTGTCGCAGGACTTGGTCGCGCGGCTCGAATCATCCTCCCGTGGTTCAAGAAGGCACCGGGTGCTGAACTGGCGGCTGTGGCGGACACGCGTCCGGAGGCGCTCGAGCCGTTCGCGAGCCGTGGGTTGAAGACCTTCCTCAGCGTCGAAGAGATGTGTGCGAGCGACGCGGTAGACGCGATCTGCATCTGTACGCCCAATCGGACCCACGCAAAGATCGCCATCCTGGCCGCTGAGAATGGCAAGCACATCATCGGCGAGAAGCCCATGGCGATCACGTTGGACGACGCGACGGCAATGATCGAGGCGATCCAACGCAACAAGGTCAAATTCGTCACCCGGTCGAAGCTCTTTGAACCCCCGATCCGCAAGATGCGGGAGATCATCAGCAGCGGCAAACTGGGTCGGCCCTATCACATCAACACGTTCAACTACCGTGGGTGGCTGGTCAATTGGTCGTTCCTCGCCGAGGAGCTCGACACCGACCAGGGCGGCGGACTCGTCTATCGACAGGGCCCGCACCAAGCGGAGATCCTCCGATATCTCGGCGGAGGCATGGTAAAGAGCGTGCGTGCGATGACCGGACGGTGGGGCGTCGCGTTCGACTCCGACACCGAGGGAAACTACGCCGCGTTCCTCCAGTTCGAGAACGGCACGTCCGCTCTGGTGAGCAACCACGGGTATGGGTTTTTCGACGTCGCGGAGCTCACGTGGGGCATTGGGGAGGCTGGCCCGCGGCAACCAGTCGATCAGCTATACGAACCGAGGCTGCGCCAAACCCGACCCGTCGACCCGGACGAAAAATACTCGGATCCGTCCTACGCCCTGGCGGCCGAGCTCGATCGCGAGCGGCCGCACCCGGGCCATCAGCCATTCTGCGGCTTGACGATCGTGAGCTGCGAGCGCGGGGATATTCGCCAATCGGAGAATGGCGTTTACGTCCATACAGCCGAGGGACGCTCCGAAGTACCGTGCGACGTGGGGGTCCTTCCCGCGAACGAGGTGATCGAGCTGACGCAGGCCGTGGCGCAGGGTCGGCCAACGTTTCCCGACGAGCGATGGGGACGGGCGACGCTCGAGCTCATTCTTGCGATACGACAGTCCTCAGCCGAGGGTCGCGAGGTGGAGCTCCACCACCAGGTGCCCAGCGCGTACTAGCGGTAGGTTAGGAGACGGCATGGTTCCCGAATCGCTTCAACGTGAGGCGGAGCAATTCCTCTACCATGAGGCCTCGCTGATTGACAGCCGGAGCTTCGACGAGTGGGCGGCACTCTTCACCGAAGATTGCCTCTACTGGGTCCCGAACAGCGAAGAGCCGACGGACGAAGAGCAAACGGAATCGATCATCTACGACGACCGGGAGGGCATCGCTCGCCGGATTCGGCGCTTGCAGCACCCCGCCACGCTGACGGAGGTACCGCCTCGCCGGACGCGGCATTTCATCACCAGCATCATGGTGAGTGAGCTGGACGACGGCGAGATCCTCGTCCGCTCAAATCAGATCGTGTACGCCACGAGGGCAGGCCGAGACGTGCAATACCCGGGCTCCTGGGAACACACCTTGCGCCGCTCCGGCGAGCAATGGCTGATTCGAAAGAAGACCGTGTGTCTCATGACCAGCGATCGGGCTCTCTGGCAGCTTCCCGTCCTCTAGCCCAGCGGCGCGATCACCAGCAACCGCTGGGGCGAGCCAGATCGTCGGACCCGCCTCAAGTCGCGGCAGGGATACCCGTAGTCACAAGCGGCAGGCGGACCACGAATCGGGTACCCCCACCGCTCGGGCTATCGACGCGAATGTCGCCGCCGTGGAGATCTACGATCTGCTTGCTCACGAAGAGCCCGATCCCCATACCGCTCATATGCTGTTCCTGATGCGCACGGTAGAATCGATCGAAGATCTGCTCGCGGCACTCCGGCGGAATTCCGAGCCCGCGGTCGGCCACCGTGATCTCGACGAGCTCCGGCCTCGGAGATCCAATCTCTACTTCAACAGGTCCGCCATTCGGGCTGTACTTCATGGCGTTGTCGAGCAAATTGGTAAAAACCTGCTCGAGCCGGAGGGGATCCGCCTGCATCCATACTGCGGCCGGAGCGTCAAGAGTAAGCGCGTGCCGATCGGAATTCGGCTGCATGGCGCTAACCACATCGGACACCAAGGACACGAGATCGAGCTCCTCTGGATCGAGTGTCAACTTGCCGAGCTCGATCCGGGACACGTCCAATAGCTGTCCGACGAGCCGCCCCAGCTTCTTCGACTGCGCGGTCAGACCCTGCAGCCGGGGGCCGAGTGTCGCCGGGTCGATCCCTTCGCCTCTCGCCAACTGCCGTTGAAGTAACTCGATACCTAACCCCAACGCGGTAAGGGGCGTGCGCAATTCGTGGGCCGCCACCGAGAAGAACTCATCGCGGAGCTCAACCGCTCGTTGGGCCTGTTCATAGAGCCGGGCGCTCTCGATCGCGACGGCCGCCTGATCCACTGCGGCCCGGAAAAGGAAGCGCTCGTGTTCGGTTGGAAAATCAGGTCGTTCCGATCCGATGACGACCAGCACAGGGTCGGTTGGCAGATCAAGAGCGAGTCGAGCAAGTGAGAGTGGGTGGCTTCCAGCAGGGTTGGCGATTCTGGCGCTGTGTAGCGCCTGCGCAGGCTCTAGATCCGTGAATGCATTCACGACGGCTGCGAACTGAATAGCGCCCGCCGGTCTCCAGAACTGGAGCTCACCCTTGCTTGCTGCGCTCATGAGGCGGAGATGTGCCACATCAAGCCGCAACATGCTGACCAGCACATCGAGTAGCCCTATTCCGATTTCGTCGGTCCGGCGGTCACGCCACAATGCTGGGAGCGCGAGCATTGCCGCCACATCCCGCAGTTGCTGGCGTAGCACACGGGTGTCCTGCGCTTCATTCGAGGGCGCCGCTGCGCGCTCCCCGTAGGGGACCTCCGAGAGTTCAGGCATCCGGCGCCTTCGCGTCAGGAACCTTCATGCCGCGCTCCCGCAGTTCTCGCAGGAACTCATCCGGGGGAACGAAGAAGGGGTTGACTTGCAACAGGCCCCCGACGACCACCATGGGGTGCGTTCGCAGGATATCCATCACCAAGCCGCCGCCAAACTTGGCGGTTTCATACAGTCAGACGACAGGATCTCTGTAACGGGGCAGAATGTAGTTCAGGCGCGTCTCATAGACGATCAGGTCGTCTACGCCTGGACGGTCTTCGAGCGCCCACTCCATGTGGGCAACCAGTCGCGTGAGAGGGAATCCTTCGCGTCGGCCGCCGTTGAGCACCTCCTCGATCAGAGCGAGCATCGCGTCCTGATCGAAGTGTCCCTCCCGAAGGTACGCTTCTTCCCATGTGCGCAGCTCGAACTGGCCGTCGGCTAAGGCGGAGCGTATCGGGATCCCCGCCGCCGCGAGGCGTTCGATGTAGTCACTGCGCAATACCGGATCCACGATGTGTAGCGCTTTTTCGCCACGGTCGAGCCCTTCGCGCACAAAGGGGTCGAGAACACGGTGCTCCTCATCTGGATTCTCGAAGAACGCACAGACGTGTCTGGAGCGTTCAAGCGTTGCGCCGGCGAAGTGGATCGGGAAATCCGTCACCCTGGTACGCCACATATGCGATCCATCGTGGTTATCAGAGCTTCATGGTCGAACGGTTTGGTCACGTAGGCCGCTGCCGCGATCTCTTCCGCCCATGCCTGCGCATCTCGGGCTGCCGTCATGACCACAAGCGGAACCTCGATCTGGCGCGCTCGCAGCTCCTGCGCAAACTGCCACCCATCCATGACCGGCATGCGCATATCCAATAGCACCAGGGCCGGACGTTGCCTTTCCAGGCAGACCAGCGCTTCTACGCCGTTCTCTGCCTCCTCCACCAGATACCCCTCATCCTCTAGGAGCGCAACCAGCGCCGACCGAATACCGAAATCGTCTTCGACCACCAGGATACGGCACGTGGTTCGGATCAATGCCTGATCGATCACTCTAGGAGATCCGTTGCGACTGACTGTACCCCGTCCACCGGTAGCTGGATGACGAAGCGTGCCCCCCCGTTCGGGGAGCTTTCAGCCCAAATGCGGCCGCCATGGCGCTCCACGATCTCCCGGCTAATGTACAGGCCAAGTCCAAGCCCGGTTGTTCGCTCACTGTCGTCCACCCGGTAAAAGCGTTCAAAGATTTGCTCGTGCTCGTTAGACCCGATACCGATACCTTGGTCTCGCACTGTCATCTGCACGAGCTCGGAGGACAGACTCGTACACTCCACGATGATCTCGCCGCCCCGGGGACTGTACTTGACCGCGTTGTCCAACAGGTTCACTAGCACCTGCTCGATGCGCAATGGATCAGCCCAGAGCCACAGGGATTCCGCTCCCTGCACCCCAATGTCGGCGCTCGGAGCTTGAGACTGTGTCCGCTCCACGACATCGCGCACCAGAGCGACCACGTCGATCTGGCTCCGTTCCAGGCGCAGCTTACCGCCCTCCAGCCGAGAAATGTCTAAGAGTTGATTCACCAGTCGGCTTAGCCTCTCGCTTCCCTGATCGATCACGCTCGCCATGCGAGTGAGTCGCTCGGCGCTCACTTCTTCGCCTCGCATCAATTGACGGAGGATGACCTGAGCTGCCGTACGCAGACTGGTAACGGGTGTTTTTAGCTCGTGGGCCGCTACCGAGAGAAACTCATCTCGCAGCTCTATCTCTTGCCCAGCGGCCTCGGCTGCCTGCCGAGCGAGCTCAGCTCGTTCATACAGCCGGGCGTGATCGATGGCCAGCGCCACCCGGTCTCCCGCGATCTGGAGAAATTGCGTGTCCTCATCGGTGAAGCGCCGCGTGTGCAGCGTGCCGACATGCAACACCCCAAGGGGCTCGCCTTCCACTACCAAGGGCACCCCGAGGAGCGATCGGATGCCCTTCTGACGAAGAATCGGATTCAGCACCTCCGCATGATCGACGTCGTCCAGCACGATCGGGCGGCCCTCGGCCGCAATGCGTCCAGCAAACCCACGTCCTCGGGGCAGGTGGATCTCCGCCTCCACTTCCTCCTCGATGCCTTTGGCCGCGCGGGGTACTAACCATTGCCCATCATCGGTTGCCAAGAGAATCGCAACCGTGTCCACCTGCAGAACCTCGCTGATCCGCTCCAGCAGCGCCTGAAGCAAGTCGCTTAGGTCAAGGTGAGCAAGGGCGGCTTCGGTGATGGTTTGCATCGCCTGCAGTTGTTCCAACACGTGCTCGGCGCGGATCCGCGCGCCGCGCTCCAGGTTGAGGAGTTGATCTCGATCTTCCTCGGCCTGTTTACGCTCCGTGAGGTCGCGGATCACTTTGGCAAACCCCAGCGGCCTGTCCTCCGGACTCCTGAGCGCGGTGATTATGACGCTGGCCCAGAATCGGGAACCGTCCTTCCGTGCCCGCCAGTTCTCCTCCTTGAACTTGCCTTCCTCGGCGGCGACGCGAAGCACGTATTCAGGCTTGCCGCGCCGCATCTCGGCCGGGGGATACAAGAGGGAGTGGTGCTTGCCAATAATCTCCGAGCCGGCGTAGCCCAGGATGCGCTCTGCCCCCTCATTCCAGGTCTGGACAACCCCGGTGTCGTCCATGAGGAAAATTGCATAGTCCTCCACGCTTTCCACCAACAACCGGAAGAGCGAGTCTGGGGGCAAGCTGGTTGGCTCTAGGAGCTCGCTCATGTGCGTGGCGCCTGCTGAACGGGAGGAAGCCCGTGACGGGGGATTAGCATTTTGCTGATTTGGGCACAGCATGTGGAGGGCCCCCTGGTTGCGTGGTGGCGCCGCGAGCGGACGCTTCGTGACCTTCTTTTTAGTCTTCTGGTCGATGGGTCAGCAAGCTAAGCGGCCGGTGAATCGATGTCGCTTTCCCTCGAGGGCGCCTCGATTCGGTTCGCTCTGCAATTCAGTGTAGTACGGAAATCGGCCGCACGGTCTATCGAAGCTGTAACGAGCCTGTATTCCACAACCTCAGCAAGTGGGGGCGCGTTGAATCCGTCTTCGATCAGAGAGGTGGCGCCAGTAGCATCTTCGTAAGCTACGGCAAGGGTTTTGCAATACGGTGAGCCCCCGTCGCCCGAGAAGACGAAGACGTTCGGCATCAGCAGCGGCCTGCACGCCGACGGCGATCCCCCCGCCGCCTTAGCCCAGGCCGACGTGGGGATCGCCATCGAGCGATCATGATGTCGCCATTGCCGAGTTGCCGCTCGCGTCGTTGACGCTCGGACGCGAGCGGCAACGGCACGTGTCGCTAGCGCGTCCAGGGATGGTGGCCGCCCCACGGTCCCGCGCCGTCCGCCCCGAGCGTAAGGACGGCGTGAGCATGAGACCCGCCGTTCAGTGTTGCCACCACCACATTGTCGTTCTGGGTCAGCGCCTGCTTACCACGAAGGGTGGTCTTGTCGTCCAGCGAGTAGGTCTTGGTGGAGCCATCGTTGGCGGCAACGGTGAGGCTCGAGGCGCTCACCGCGGTAACCGTTCCAGGGGTGATCGCGACGACAACCGCTTGATTGTTCCTGTCGGTGAGGTTGATCTGGACGCCCTTGAAGTGAGCGAATCGCTCGCCTGCCGGCACGTCGCGGAGGCCTTCTAGCTCGCTCGGCAACTGGAAGCCGCCCCTGCCGCCATGCCCCTCTTGCCACAGACCCATGGGTGGGCCGAACGGGGCACCGTTTGCCAAGACTCTGCTCGCTAGGAGCCCACCCCCGGCGACCAGCGTCGCCACCAGCGTCGTTGAGGTGAGCGCGACCGCGACCGAGAACCGAAACCACTGCATCGTTCTGCTCCTTTGTGAGGATTTGAGGCCCTTGCCCGATCCTTCGCACGCCTCAATTCTTCCCGTCGCTTGTCGTGCGCCTGTCTCGCGGTTGTCGCAGTTCTGTCGCAGAATCAGCAGCGCCGCTGTTCGGCATTCCCTCTCGCGATCCCATCGAGTAGAAGTACGGATGAGGAAGCGAGGGGCCAATGGCGAACATCTTGCTGGTCGAGGACGAGCTGGAGCTCGGGCGGCTGATAGCACGCGAGCTGGACGTGGCCGGCTACCAGGTGCGACACGCGGCTGACGGGCTGACCGGGCTCCGGCTCTTCGCGGAGCAGTCGCCCGATCTGATCGTCCTCGACTGGATGCTGCCTGGTCTGGACGGGCTCGAGCTCCTCCGTCGCCTACGTCAAACCTCCGCTGTACCCGTGCTCATGCTGACCGCGCGGGCAGAGGAGGTGGACCGAGTGATCGGCCTTGAGGTGGGCGCGGACGACTATCTCACCAAGCCCTTCGGCACTCGCGAGCTGATCGCCCGCGTCCGCGCAATGCTGCGACGGCAGGAGCGAATCGAGGAGCTGGTCGCGGCGGACCATGCGGAGGGCACGGCGGCGCTGCATCTCGGCCCACTCGAGCTCGACGCGATCGCGCACATAGCGCGCCTGAGCGGCGCGCCGCTGGATCTGACGCGTACCGAGTTCGGTCTGCTGCACTTGCTCCTGCGCAACCGCGGGCGAGCATTTAGTCGCTCCTACCTCCGCGATACGGTCTGGGGCGAGCCGTCCATCGAGGGCGACCGTTCCGTTGACAATGCCATCCTTCGCCTGCGTAAGAAGCTCGGGCCGATGGGCGAGGCGATCGAGACGGTGTGGGGCGTGGGCTACCGCTTTTCCGGACAGTCACGCGAGACGCCAGCCGCCGGCCGTGACCCCAGCCGCGCGCCTCTGGCTGACGACTAACGCCGATGCCACGGGCGCTTTCTCGGCTGCGTTGGCAGCTCACCCTCTCCCATCTCGTCGCCATCGCCTTCACCCTGGTGAGCATGATCGGCGCCATGGTCCTCATCGCCACGAGCTGGATCGGGACGCAGACCAACCCGGCACGCGAGCCGACTCGGGATGCACAGTTCGTCGCCCAGGCAGTCGGTGGCATTGTCACGCGAGGCGAATCGGCCGAGCTCAACACCATTCTGCGGGCCATGGTCGACGGGAGGTTGCGCCTGACGATCCCCACGGGACCACCCGTGGCTCACGGACCGGGCGGCCTCGTCCCCAGTCTGGACAACGTGAGCTACATCGCGGTTGTCACAGCGGACGGGCGATTGGTCGGCAGCTCGGATGCCTCCGGCGCGGCCTTCACGCCACCCGAGCGGGACGCTTGGTCCGCTCTCGCGGCGGAGGCTATGGCCCGGCGACGCGCTCCCGACTTGGGCGCGGCGAGGACCGATGGCACGACCGCGCTGGGGGCGTATCCGGTCCTGCGCGATGACGGCCGGCCCGTCGCCTCCGTGGTTGTCGCCATCCCGTCAGCGGCCCTCGCGCGGCCGATGGGCATCCTCGATCCGTTGCGTGCGCTGGCCATCTTTGGCGCCGTCAGCGTGGCTGTGCTCGGCGCGGCGTCGTTGTTCGCGTTGGCATCGGCGAGCTTCGTGGCCTACCTCCTCTCGCGCCGGCTCGTCGCGACACTCGAGCGCCTCGGCCGCGCGGTCGAGGAGCTGGCGGCCGGCGACCTGGCGGCCCGCGCGCCAGTCAGTGGCGACGACGAAGTCGGACAGCTCGGGCAGCGGTTCAACCACATGGCCGCCGACCTGGAGCGGACGATGCACGAGCTCGAAGCTGAGCGTGACCGCGTAGGCGGGCTTCTCACCGCCCGGCAACAGCTTGTTGCTGGGGTCTCCCACGAGCTGCGCACGCCGGTCGCGACTGTTCGAGGCTACCTCGAATCCATTCTCGGTCGAGCCCATTCGGGCGACCTCCGGGCTGACCTCGAGACGATGGATCGCGAGCTGAATCGGCTGCAGCGCTTGATCGACGACCTCTTCACGTTGTCCCGGGCTGAGGTGCGGCAGCTCGAGCTCCGCCCAGCGCCAACCGACACGGGTGCGCTGGTGAAGCGGCTCGTGGACACGATGGCCCCGCTTGCTTGGAGCCAGCGCCGGGTCCAGGTGATCGCCGAAGTCGCGCCGGATCTCCCACTGGCCAACGTGGATGCCGAGCGCTTTGAGCAGATGGTGAGCAACCTGCTCGGCAATGCGGTCCGCCACACACTCCCGGGCGGGCTGGTCGCAGTCGTGGTCGCCGCCGAGCCGGACGCCCTGCGGCTAGAGGTCCGGGATACGGGGGAAGGCATCGCCCCCGAGGACCTGCCGTACGTCTTCGAGCGCTTCTACCGCGGGCAGAACGAAGACGGACGCGGCGGCGCGGGGTTGGGCCTGGCCCTGGTAAAAGAGCTGGCCGAGGCCATGGGCGGAACGGTCGAGGCGGCGAGCGTGCCGGGCGAGGGAAGCTGCTTCGAGCTGCGCCTGCCACTCGCCTAACCCACCCGACGAGGCCACCGCATGGTCGCCACGGGAGGTCCTCAGCGCCACTCATTCGTTGACCCTATTCCCTTGATTCGCTTGAGGCCCCGACCTAATACTTCAGCGAAAGGCTGAATCCATCTGAACGTCCAGCCGAACGCGCCATCTGCAGCGTTGCGCCCACGGTCGAGGGAGATGCAGCAATCATTGAGGAGTTGCCGTCTGCGTTGCCAACGAGTAGACGAAGCGCTACATTACGGACTCGTGGCTAAGTGGGAGGACTGAGCGATGCCAGTTCGCAGGCAAGCGATGGGTGACCTCGTAGACGCGGAGCGTGGCCTGATCAGCCGGGAGATCTTCGTGAACGAGGAAGTCTATCGACAGGAGCAGGAGCGGATCTTCGCCCGTGTCTGGCTGTTTCTCGGTCATGAGAGCCAGATCCCCCAGCCCGGCGACTTCTTCACGTCGTACATGGGCGAGGAAAGCGTCATCGTGAGCAGGGATCGCGAGAGCCAGATCCATGTTCTTCTCAACTCGTGCCGTCATCGCGGCATGAAGGCCTGCCGCTACGACGAGGGCAACACCACCAGCTTTATGTGTCCGTACCACGGATGGAGCTACGCGCTGGACGGCAAGCTCGTCGGCGTTCCCCACTACGATGCCGCCTACTATGGCGAGCTGGACAAGTCGCAGTGGGGGCTGCTCGAGGTCGCGCAGCTTGCCACCTACAAGGGCACGATTTGGGCCACCTGGGACGCATCTGCCCCGCCGTTTCTCGACTACATCGGCGACTTCCGCATCTTCCTCGACGGCCTGCTGGACTCGTACGACGGGAGCGAAGGCGGTTCCGTCGTGCTCGGCGGAGTCCACAAGTGGGTGGTGCCGAGCAACTGGAAGTTCATCTCGGAGAACTTCGGGGGAGACCACTACCATGGCGTGAGTCATGCCTCGGTCGAGGCGGTGGGAATTGGACCAGGAGGCCGAGGCCAGACACGCCACGGCGACAAGCACAACAGCCGCCGGGCGAATCTGACCTCCTTCCCAGAGCTCGGCCATGGATGGAGGGGCAGTCCCCCCGAACCGGTAGACCCGGAGATCGATCCGTTCCCCACGTTCCAAGATCCGAGGCTCGCCGAGTACTTCCAGGACCTCCACGAGGAGCGACGCAGGCGGGCGCCCAGCTTGCCGCCCGTGTGGCTCTTTGGAGGCGGAGGCAACGTATTTCCCACCGCCTCGTTCCACGTGGGCTTCCCGCGCGGAATCCTCGTGTCCCACCCGCGCGGCCCGCTCCAGACCGAGATGTGGCGCTGGTACCTCGTGGACCGTGATACGCCGCCCGACGTTCGAAACTTCTGGCGCGAATACTCGCTTCGCTACTCGGGCCCTGCGGGCATGACCGAGCAGGACGACATGGAGAACTGGAGCTATGCAACCGCGGCGAGCCGCGGACCGGTGGCACGGGGCCTCCCATATTGCTACCAGCAGGGTCTCGGGCATTGGAAACCGTACGAGGGCCTGCGTGGTGCGCTCGTCACCGACGGCTCGATGAACGACGCGAACTCGCTGACGCTCTATCGACGCTGGGCCCAGTTGATGGACGCCGAGAGCTGGTCCGACCTGCGGAACGGTAATTGACTGCCGTGACCGCCCCGATGGACCGCCCGTGGCCTCTGCATTTGTCGCCTGCCCACGGGTGGATCGGTCGCTCGGCGAGTCCGCCAGAATGACCAAAGGACTCTCTTCCACAACCCGCGTTCGAATTCATGCACGTGAGGCGGAGGAGTGGCTGACCATCCTGAGCCCTGATAGGCGCGAGGCGTAGCCGTGCGACATGAAGCCGATGCACCCCTTGTCCGTCTTGGCATCGCTGGTCTGGGATCGGCCGGCGGCACCATTCTCGCCGCGGCCCTGAGCCACCCAGGCTTCAAGGTGACCGCCGCGGCTGACGTCCGCGAAGAGGCGCGAGACAAGTTCGCCGGCGAGATCGGCGGGGAAGTCTTCGAGCGCGTCGAGGACCTCTGCGCCAACCCCAACATCGACGCCATCCACGTTGCCACGGCCCACGAGTTTCACGCCGCCCACACCGTCGCGGCTGCCGAGCACGGTAAGCACATCATCCTCGAGAAGCCCATGGCGCTCACCCTCGCGGAATGCGACGCCATGGTCGAGGCGGCCGATCGCCACGGCGTCAAGCTCCTGGTCGGGCGCGGCTCGCACGGTTTCGATCCCCCAATCCTCAAGATGCGACAGATCATTGCCGCAGGCGATTTGGGGCGATTGGGCATGGTTAACAACTGGAAATACGCCGAGTTCCTCTACACCCCCTTGACCCCAGCCGAGCTGCTGGACACCAGGGTGGGAGGTGGCATCTTCTTCAACCAGGGTCCCCACCAGATGGACGTCATCCGCGTCGTAGGCGGCGGGCTCGTGAAGAGCGTCCGTGCCACGGCCTTTAAGTGGGACCCTGAGCGGCCCATCGAGGGAGCCTACACTGCCTTCATCGAGTTCGAGAGCGGTGCTGCAGCCACCATGGTCTACAGCGGCTACGACCGCTTCGACAGCGACGAATTTCACTTCTGGCTCGGCACCTACGGGAGCCCCAAGCCCTCCGATCGCCACGGCGCGAGTCGCCGCGGCCTCCGACAGCTCGGCGGCATCGACGCAGAGGCCGCCCGCCGCTCAGCCGGTGCCTACGGCGGCGGTGGCGAGCGCCATTTCGTTCCAAGCGCCCACCCCGCGGGCGCCGCCGACCAGCACCACGCACACTTCGGCACGACGATCGTGAGCTGCGAGCGCGGCGACATGCGCCAGTCGCCCAATGGCGTCTTTATCTACGACGAGGAAGGTATGCGGGACATCCCCGTCCCATTCGGCCGAGGCACCCGCGACAACGTCCTCGACGAGTTCTACGACGCGATCGTCCACGACCGCCCGCTCATCCGAGATGGCCGCTGGGGCCGAGCCACCATCGAGGCGTGCCTGGCGATCCTGGAGTCGTCGGAGACGAAGCGCGAGGTGATGCTGTCCCGCCAGGTCCCCATTGGTGAGGAGTTGCTGCCATCCTGGCTCGGGACCTAACGAAGCGCCCACTGGAAGAGGGAGACCCTCAGCGAGACTGAGACGCCAGGCGGTCATGCTTCGGCAGGCACAAGATATCCCCACTCACGGAACCGCTCCTGAAGCTCGGGCTCGTTGCTGAAGGCCAAGAAATAGAGGTACTCGGGAGCGACGTCAGCACCGTTCGGCCAGACGACCGTCTTCAGCTCAGGATCTACCTCGAGACGTGCAAAGAACACTTTGTCCTTCAGAGGCTCAAACACGGGGCCACGGAGGGAGTCTGAAAGATCGGCAGTCCCTCGTCGGCCGTCATCGAACAGGACATCCACCTCGTAGTCCTTAACGTACGTGGCTTCGCGCACATGTAGGAACATATCGTTACTCCCATCCTGAATACTAACGACGATCTCATATTCGCCGTACTTGGCGTGGAAGTGTGGTGGCGAATGATCGTTCCAGTACATGGCGACAACGATGCCGAGAAACCTGCTAATGACCGGCATGCCCTCACTCCCGACGATGCACTTAGACGAGCGCATACCGCGGCGGTTCTTCCCACTCCGCCATCATCGGGTTCTCCTGGCTGAATAGCGCGCGCCGTCGGTCCTCTTCGCGGTATTGGTCCGCCAGGCGGATCACTTCCATCCGCTCGTGCTCCTCCTCTTCCGCCTGAGCGATCTCCTCCGCCGATTTCTCGCGCGGCGTACCGGCGTAGACCTTGACCCGCCCCTCCTTCTCCAGCTTGCGGAGATGCGTGGCGACCTGGCGGTTCGCGGCGCGCTGCAGGCGCGGGCCGAGTTTCAGGTCCGCGTAAATGAGCTCCATGATCGCCCACGTCGTCATCTCTGGTGTCTGCGCGAGCGCATCCAGGATCTGGCGGTCCCGGGCGTGGCGGCCGTTGATGTAGGCGTCGATGTACTCGACCGGGTTCTCGATGACGGGGCCATGCCCGGGGCACAGGAGCTGGAGGTTGGGCAGATCGCGGAGCTGCCCCAGGCTGGTGAGATAATCGCCCAGATCGTTGATCGTCGTGGAGCTCGCGCCGAGGATCGTATCCCCCGTGAAGAGCACGCCTTCGCTTTCGAGGTAGAAACAGACGGAGTCCACGCTGTGGCCGGGCGTGTGGATCGTGGTCAGACGAACGTCGTCGCTCGGCCCAATCTCGGAGCCATGCTGGATCGATTGAACGCCGCTATCGGGGAGGCGGTTCCGAAGCAGCGGTATCCCTTGCTCGAATACGTGGACGTCGGCGCTGAACTCGTCCCGCAGCCAGCGCAGGTTCGAGCTGTGGTCCGCGTGGTGGTGGGTGACGCAGCTCATGCCGATCTCGGCCTTCTCGGTGGCCGCCAGGTAGCCGCGGAGCATCCAGCGGTAGCGCTCCATGTCCTCGCCGGAGTCGATGGTGAGCACCTGGCCCCGCCCGACGAGGTAGATCGTCGTGAACTGTGGGTGCATCGGATTCGTGTCCGGCACCTGGACCGCTCGAACGCTTGGCCTTACCTGCATGCTCTCCATCCCGCGATGCGCGCGGATCTTGGGATTACTTTGCGGCGGGTCGAAATTGCGGCAGCGTCGCCTCAGCCGACATATCGTGGAACACGACTTCGACGGGCATTCCCACCTTGACGTCTTCCCAAGGGATGCCGACGACGTTGCTCGTGATGTCCACGTGGCCATCGGTGCCGTCCATTTCGATCACCGCCACCACGTACGGCAGGTCGTTCTTGAACGACGGCACCGCCGAGTGATGCACGACGGAGAACGACTTGACGACCCCCAGCCCAGAAAGTCGCGTCCACTCATGCTCCCACGAGTAGCAGCTCGGGCAGAAGCCCTGGGGCGGCCATCGAAAACGGCCGCAGCTCGTGCAGCGCTGCGCTCGAAACTCGTGCTCCCGGCACGCGTCCCAGAACGGCCGCGTGTCGTGGTCCGCCACGGGTGCTGGCTTTGGGAATTCAGCCATCAGTCCGCCCTCAGGAGCATGCCGCTCCCTCCGGCTTCTCCACACAGAAGCGCAATCTTCGGATCCCGAACCTGACGGCACGTCGAGCGGTCGTACGTATGAGGCCCGTTGCAAAGGTCGTCGACCACGCCCTCGGGTCGGAGCTGCTGCACCGCCTCCACCACGTGATTCAGCGCGATCATGTGCGCCTCGTTGAGCAATCCGCCATGTGTGTTCACGGGCGTTTCACCGTCGAGCCCGTTCTTGCCCGCCGTCACCCAGGCGCCAACCTCACCCTTCGGCACCAGACCGAAGTCCTCCATGTGCAGCATGACCATGCCCGTAAACGGATCGTACAGCTCCGCCACGTCCACGTCCTTCGGGGTGACGCCGGCGGCCTGGTACAGCTTCGGCGCGATGTTCACGCCGTTGGTTTCCCACAGCGCGGACGTTTCGCCCTCACCTGCCACGCCTGCCATGATGTACACGGGCTCGTGGCGGAGGTCGCGAGCCCGTTCGGCCGACGTGATCACCACCGCAACGGCGCCATCAGACTGCTGGCAGCAATCCAGCAGCCGATACGGGTACGAGATCCAGCGCGAGTTCTGATGGTCGTCGATCGTGATCGGTTTTTGCATCTGGGCCTTCTTGTTGAGCGACGCGTGCTTCCGCTGCGTCACGGCCAGATGCGCAAAATCGAGCGTCGTCGTGCCAAAGCGGGCCATGTGCGCAGTCGCGGGCATGGCAAAGGTCGTTGCCGCGATGTGCTGACCAAACGGGTTGCGGAATTGGTCGGTCCCGCTTCCAACGCTGGACTGCGCCGCTCGATGCGTTCGGCCCTCGCTGTAGCTGTTGCGAGCGACGTAAAGCAGCACATTGTTGCAGACGCCCGAGGTCACGAGCGACGCGGCGGCGGTTACCGCGCCACACATCCAGTGCCCCCCCGCGTCGACGTAGAGCTCGAAGGGACAATCGAGGCTCATCGCCAATCCCAGCTCCCGCGGACTGATGCTGTCCGCGTACTTGTGGAACCAGGACATCACGCCGTCGATGTCTTGCGGCTTCAGCCCAGCGTCGTCGATCGCCTTGAAGCTGGCCTCGGCCGCCAGGGTGGTCGTCGAGGCTTGCGAGTTGCGCGTAAACGCGGTCCAGCCGATTCCCACGATCGCCGTCTTGTCTTTGGCTAACACGGTTCGTTTCCTCCGGTCCCTTTCGCGGCCTTGCGCAGCTTACGGATGATAATCGCTATGCGGCGGGACCACTAGTGACTGCGGCGGCGCCTTCACGCCGATAGGGCGCCGAGCGAAAGCGATGAGCACGGCGGCGGCGAGGAACAGCGCGCCGAAGCTGCTGAAGATGCCGACATAGCTGCCGGTGAGATCGAACGCGAGGGCCGCGAGGAATGGCCCGAGGCCGAGCCCGCCCAAGACGAAAGGATTCGCCAACCCGCTGATGGCGCCATAGGAGCGCCGGCCGAAGTAATCCGCCAGGAGAACCTGCACCAGCACGGCCTGGCCGCGCGCCGTGAGCCCGAACAGCACGGCAAAACCGTAGGCCAGCGGCGCGTCGTGCACCTGGAGAAGCAAGAGCATTGCGCTCGCCGCGGTCATGAGCGTTCCCAGGCTGAGCATTCGGGCCGATAGCCGCTCGGCGAGTAGTCCCCAAATCCCGGCGCCGACCGCGCCAGAGAGGGCGAAAACACTGAGCGCGCCCGCGGCGACGATCGGATCGATCCGTGTGTCGGTGAAGTAGGCCACCAGATTGAAGGCGGTGCCGCCCGTCGCGATGCTCGCCAACGCGGTGCTTAGGGCCAGAAACCAGAACGTCGGCGTACGGGCCGCTTCTCGAAGCGTCCAACTTCGCGGCTCCACCTGCTCCTCGGCAGCACGGTGCTCCAGACTCCGGGCGTCACCGCGCCCGCCCGCTTCGCTTGGTGAGGCTCGAACGCCATCCGGTACCAAACCCAAGTCTTCCGGCCGCCGGCGCAGCAGAAGCGCTCCAGGGATCACGAGGACCGTCCAGAAGAGGACTGCGAGGCTCACAAACGCCCAGCGCCAGCCGAAGTGCGCGATGACGAATTGGTACCACAGCACCAGGACGGAGGAGCCAAGCGGCACGGCCATCACGATGAGACCCATTACCCGTGGGCGACGGCGCTGGAACCAGTTCGCGACTGCCGTCATCGGCACAACGCTGATCAGGAGCGGTTCCGCCAGAGCGCGGGCCGGCACGTAGGTTGCGTAAAACATCCACGGCTCGCTTGCGAGGCTGATCGCGAAAACGAGAATACCCGCGACGGCTGCGCCCACCGGAAGCAGGACGCGCGGACCGAAACGGTCAGCCAGGCCCCCGACGAACGGTGCGAGCCCCCCCGCGGCGATCGTGCCGGCGCCAATGGCCCCCGCCGTCAGGCTCCGGCTCCAGCCCAGATCGTCACTCAGCGGTCGGAGGAGCACGGCCAGCGAAACGTTGTTGAGCCCAGCGCCAAGCCCACTCGAAGCAAACGCGGCGCCAGCGATCAGCCAGCCGTAAAAGAATGGCAGGCGCGGGGCGGTTGGGGCTGGCGCGTCACGTGCATCTGGCGAGCCGTCGGCCGGGCTCACGAATTGGTCAGCTCCTGCGTGCAACCCTCGGCAGCGCGCCGCGGTGCCGCCCATTGTAGCCCCACCGAGCTACCACACCGCGCAACTCCTACGGAGACTTGCGTCTACCGGGCATCCCACTCATAGGCGTTCCACGCTTGAGTGGCCGTCGGCCCCTTGGCTGCGACGTGGGCAAGGCGCGATGCGATTGCTGTGGGATCGGCCCGCCATGCGAGGGGCAGCACAACCACCTGATCACTCACGTGATGCACAATCTGCGCCAGGAATCGGTTCCGATCCGCCGTCGGGATCGTCGAGAAGTAGTGGTCGATCAGCCCGTCCAGCTCCGGGTTCATGTATCGAGTGTTGTTCAGTCCCGTGTAGTTTCGCTCGGGGAGCCGAGCCTCGCGGCTATGGAACCGCTCCAGGCCAACTGGATGCCCTTGGACCGCGAGGCCCGGAAACGTAGAGCGGTATTCTTGGTCCTGCGAGCGCTGGCGCGGAATGACGACCTGCTCGACGCCGATCCCCTGCCGACTCCAGGCGTCACCCAGCGTCGCCAGAATCTTGAGATGCGCATCGTTCGGCGTCGCGTTCAGCTCGAGCTGCAGCCGCCGGCCAGCCGGGTCCTGGTAGAAGCCATCCGTGGCGCGAGTGTAACCGGTGGACTCGATGAGCTGCGCCGCGCGCCGCGGCTCGTACTCCCAACGAACGATGCTACTCTGGACCTGAGGATATTCGGTCTCGGTTGGGTGCACAAGACCGTGCGGCACCCCCGTCCCGTCGCCGATCAGCGTGTCTGCCAGCTCCGGCCGGTTCGTTGCATGGAGGAGGGCCCGTCTGAATCGTACGTCGAGTATCACCGGTGGGTTCGGATCGAGGAGCTGGGGATACATCACGAACCAGCTTCCCACCTGGTCCCACTCGACCCGGCCGTCCCGCCATTGGTCGCGCAATGTGAAGCCATGCTCCGGCCCCAAGGCGCGCGAGAGCGTCAGATCGACCGCCCCCGCCATGATGCTCGCCACGATCGCCGCCTCGTCCTGGATAAAGCGGACGTCGACCTGGTCGATTTTGGGGCGCCCCAGCACGAACCCATCGAACGCCTGGAAGAGCATGTGGCTGCCCCGCTCGAACTCTGCGAGCTTGAACGGTCCCGTGCCGACATAGTCCTGGCCCCAATACGGCAGCTCGGTAAACGTCCCCTTTGCGCTCACGAACGCGGGCTCCAGCAGGTGACGGGGGAGCGGCGCCGCCAGCTCCTGCGCGAACATCGCATCGGCTTTGATGAAGGGCTCCTTCCATCGCACCGTGACCGTTCGCGCGTCGGGAGCGTCGACTCCTTCGATGGCGCGGTAGTTCACGTTGGAGAATGCGGGCAAGTCGGGGTCGCGAACCACCTGCGCCGTAAAGACCAGGTCTTCCGAAGTAAACGGAGTCCCGTCATGCCAGGATGCCCCGCTGCGTATGCGCCAGGTGGTCTCCATTCGTCCCTCTGGGAGGACTCTCCACAGGCCGTTCTCCAACGATGGCACGGCCTCGGCGAGCTGGGGGTGGAGGCGGCTGTTGTTGTCGTGAATTGTCAGCCCGGCTAGGGCGAGCTCTTGCAGCGCGTTGCCCTGCCCTCCAACGCCCGGTGGATTCATCGCGTTGTAGACCGCGGGAGGGTCCGCGGGAATCGCCGCCGTCACCCGCTTCGTCGATACCGGCCGAACGGATTGCTCGGACGGGTCGCTTTGCCTGGGTGAGCTCGGCTGATCGCGAGGCGTCGAGGCCGGACCGCAGGCCGCCGCGAGGGACACCAGCAAAGCTATGCCAAACGATCGGCTCAGCACGACAAAACCTCCCTTGCGGCTCGCGACTCTTTCCACCGGCTGCACGTCATGGTAGCGGAGTATAGTGGCGGAGCTGCAGCGTCATCGCATTTCGTTTCACCACGTGCCCTCCGGGGAGGATCAGCGCATGACCATGGCCGTTTTGGACGCAATCAGCGCGGGCGGTGTTGATTGGGCAGCCCACTGGTTCGAGCTGGTCGAGAAGCGGCGAACTGTTATCGAGGGGCTTGCAAGCCAGGGACCACAGACGCATTTCTGGGACACGCGGGCGAGCCGATTTGCCCAACGGGTGCAGGCCGCCGACCCGAAGACAGATCCGCTCACGCTCGGACTGCTCGACCTGGTTCGGCCGCGGGACACCGTGCTGGATGTCGGCGCCGGGACCGGGCGTTACACGCTTCCCCTGGCCGCCGCGGTCAGTCGCGTGACCGCTGTTGAACCCGCCGAAGCCATGCGCGCTCAGCTCGAGCAGACGGTTGCCGCCCAGAGCGTCCGCAACGTCAGCGTTGTGCCAAGCAGATGGGAGGAGGCGATCGTCGAGCCCCACGATCTAGTGCTCTGCGCAAACGTCCTCTACCCTATCGCCGACGTGGCGCCGTTCATCCGGAAGCTCGACGCCCATGCCCGTCGGGCCTGTGTGGTCATCATCCGGGTGGACCAAATGGGCGCCATGGTCGACCCGTTGTGGAAAGACATCTGGGGGCTCACCCGCCCGCCGGAGCCGGGGTTACTCGACCTCTACAACCTCCTGTTCGCCATGGGGATCCGGCCGAACGTTCGACTTGCTCACCGTACCGCCGGCCAACGATTTGCCGATCTCGATGATGCTCTTATGCAGGCAAGGAATCAGCTCTTTCTGCCCGCGGACCGCCACGAGCACGACGACCGCATCCGCTCGTTCCTGAGTGACACACTCGTTCGCTCGGATGGCGGTCTCGAGGCGCCGTCCAGCCCACAGTACGGCCTCGTCTGGTGGGAAAGGGAATAGCGTCGCAAAGATGCTATCAGCGGATTGTTTGCTTACTTTCAAAAAGCCCAATAGCATTGGCGAAACTTGATTGCCGAGGGCTGGCAGCCTGGACAAGGAGGACCGCCGTGCGAGTCGGGAGTTTCGTCGTCACGTTCGTCTCACTGGCCGCCTTCACGCTCTCGTGCGGACCAACCCCGCCGTCCCCGTCGGCCGGGGCGCCCGCGGCCGAGCAGGCGCGCGCCGCCGCGCCGAAGCGTATCGTTGCGGCCATTCGCGGAGATCCCCTCACCCTTAGTGACTCCATAAACTGGGCCGCCAGCGGCAGCACTGTGGCTGGAGTCGACGTTATCGAGCAGTTGCTACACTCCGGCCTTCTCCTCGTCGACGGTCAGGGAGAGCTCCAGCCGCTCCTCGCCGAGGCGGTGCCGACCGTCGAGAACGGCTTGTGGAAGGTCTTTCCGGACGGCCGGATGGAGACGACCTGGAAGCTCAAGCCTAACGTTGCCTGGCACGACGGCCAGCCGTTGACCTCGGAGGACTTGCTCTTCGCGGCGAGCGTCGTCCAAGACCGGGACGTGGCGATCCGACCGGACCAGGCATTTCGGTTCATCGAGGCGATGCACGCCCCTGACGCGCGGACGTTTGTGGTGACGTGGAAGTCCCCCTACATCGACGCGGACAAGCTCTTCACTCAGTCCACCGAGACCCGCAACCTGCCAATGCCCAGGCACCTGCTCGAATCCTCCTTTCTCGAGGATCGGGCTGGCATCACCCAGAGCGCGTACTTCGCGGCGGAGTACGTAGGGGCCGGTCCATTCCGGCTCAAGGAGTGGGTTTTCGGGAGCCACCTCGTCGTGGAGGCCAACGATCGCTATGTGCTCGGCCGACCGAAGGTCGACGAGATCACGGTCAAGTTCGTGCTAGACACCAACACCATGGTGGCCAATCTCATGGCCGGGGCGATCGACCTGACCCTCGGACGGCAGGCGGTGAACGAGGAGCAGGCGATCGTGGTCCGCGATCAATGGAAGGATGGCGTCGTGCAGGCCCCACTTCAGAACACGACCGCCCTCTACCCGCAGTTCCTCAATCCCGATCCGTTGATCCTGCAGGAGGTGCAGTTCCGTCGGGCCTTGCTCCATGCACTGGACCGCCAGCAAATCGTCGACACGTTTATGGCCGGCTTGGTGCCGGTGGCGCACAGCATCATCAGCCCAGATGACCCCGACTACAGGCACGTTGAGGCTCGCGTTGTTCGTTACCCATACGAACCCGCCCGCGCCATCGAGCTGCTGGATGGGCTCGGACTGACAAAGGGCCCGGATGGCATCTACCGAGATTCGGCCAATCGTCCCCTAACCATTGAGGTCCGAACGCGGGCAAACCCGTTGCGGGAGAAGCTCCAGCAAGTAATCTCCGAGGACTGGCGGCGGGTCGGTGTCCTCGTGGACGCAGCCGTCATCCCCGAGCAGCGCATCCGCGATCGCGCCTACCAAGCGGAACACCCGGGGTTCTACTTCCGGGCGGGCGGGCCCACGCAGTTTCCCGAATGGTTGAGCAGAGAGGCGCCCCTGGCCGAGAACAACTATGTCGGGGTCAGCCCCATCCGCTATCGGAACACGACCTACGATGGCCTGGTCGAGCGATTCCTCACGACCATCCCACGAGCCGAGCGCATGCGTGCCCTCGGGGAGATCGCACACTACGCGACCGACCAGTTGTTGATCCTTCCAGTGTTTCACGAGTCCGTACCGGCCCTGGTCAGCAACAAACTGCTGAACATTGATCAGCGGCGAGGCGTCAGCATCCAGGCATGGAATGCCCACGAGTGGGACGTTCGGTCTGGCAGCTAACATTCCCGCTACGCATAAGCTTGTCGAGCGGCGTCCAATCGCGATGTGTTGGTCCCACGATCCGCTTCGAGGTGGAAGAACTCTAGCGCATTGAGGCAGGTGATGCGCTCACGCTCAGCGTCGGGGACGCCCCCAAACAACTCATCTAACACCCTGCGCGAGTTGGGCCAATCGCCGACGTAGTGGGGGAAGTCGCTTCCCCACATCATGTTGTGGATCCCCACCTCGTCGCGATGACGAACGCCGAACGGGTCGCGGAGGAAGCCCCACAGGCAATGCTCGCGGAGCTCTTCGCTCGGCCGCCGAGGCCGTGCATCGAGGCCGAAGTCACGCTCCGCCCAGTGCCGGATGCGGCGGTACGTGTCGTCGAGCTCCTCGTAGCAGTATCCAACCCACCCCGCCATGGTCTCGGCGAAGTACACCTTGAGGTCGGGGAAGCGGTCAAAAACGCCGCCGAACACCATTTGGATCGCGGTTTGGGCGATGCCACCGCCGAAGCGAGCGATCGCGAACATGGGATCGCTGCCCGGCCCCGCGCTTGCCTCGGCCGGTCGCCGTGGATACGAGAATAGCGGCCCCTTTGTTTCCACGAACCCGACGTGGACGGTCAGCGGCATGTTGAGGTCGCGGATCGCGGCGTAAAAACGATCGTCGTCCTTGGTGGGGAACCCCTTGCCGCTGGGGAACTGGCTCAAGCAGATGCCGCGCAGTCCCGCGCGAGCGCAGTATTCGAGCTCAGCCACGGCGTCGTCGACGCCCGTCATCGGGATCATCCCCATGGCAAGCAGGCGGTCGCGGTCGACCGCGCAATACTCCTCGGCAAGGAACTCGTTCCAGGCGTGGACCACGGCCTTGTAGGCGGTGTCGTCGCCGATGGCGCGCCAGGCGACGGCATTTCGAGTGGACGTGAACATCACCTCGGCGTCCACCCCGTCGCGGTCCTGCTCGGCGATCCGCTGTTCGGGGCTCCCGCAGCCGTTGCTCCCTTCGTAATTGACGCCGTAGACGCGGTGATCCTCATACGGTCGGGCGGCTACCCCGAGCCCGACCACGTACAGGGGGGTGTTCTCACTGAGCACGCCATCGCCGCCGCTGGGCAGCTTGACCAGCCGCGGCGCGCGATCCCGGTATGCCGTCGGAACGCGGGGTGTCCAGCGGTCAGGTGAGATCTCCAGGTGTGAGTCGGCCGAGATGAGTCGATACGGGCGTGCCACCTCTCCTCCCAGTGCCAATTCTCTTTGTGTGCGCGCTTCCGGATCACCATGTCACGTCGACGATGACGAATGGTATCCGCTAATCTGTGGTCGGTGGACTGCTGACCACAAGTCGGTGTTTCATCTATCCAGCGGGTATCCAGCGGGCGAAGCGCCCGAAACCATTGCGGAATGAGGTGACCATCTTGGCGACTATCGTTCTGGGTCTCGGGACGTCGCATAGCCCAGCGCTCAATCTCGCTCCAGATATGTGGACCTCGCGCGCCGAAGAGGACAAGCGGAACCCGATGCTCTATCGGGTGCCCGACGGTGCCCACGTGACGTACGAGCAGCTCATGGACACCGCCAATCCAGAGATCCAGAAGAAGGAGCTCGGGCTGGACGTGTTCCAGCGCAGGCACGACTCGAGCCAGCGCGGCATCGAGGCTATCGCCGACGCGCTGGAGGAGGCGGCTCCCGACATAGTCGTCATGGTCGGGGATGACCAGCACGAGGTCTTTCAGGACGACAATATGCCGGCACTCGGGATCTATTTTGGCGAGCAGATCCCGTACAGCCCACGGCACTATGGTGGTCGCCAAACAACAATGAGCACCGCCTTTGGCTTCTACCCCCAGGAACCAACGGTCTTCCCGTCCGCCCATCCGCTGGCGCTGCACATGATCAACTCGTTGGTAGAGCAGGATATCGACGTCGCCCACTCCAAGCACTTCCGTGAAGGACAGTCGGTTGGGCACGCCTTCGTGTTCGTCCTGTACCGGATCATGCGCGCCCGGCAGATCCCAACGGTTGTGGTGATGCAGAACACCTACTATCCCCCCGCCCAGCCGACACCCAAGCGGTCCTACGAGTACGGCGTGGCGATTCGCAATGCGATCGAGGACTGGGGTGACAACTCGCGAGTGGCGATCCTCGCAACCGGAGGCCTGAGCCACTTCGTGATCGACGAGGAGCTGGACCGCGGCGTCCTAAAGGCGTTCAAAGAGAAGGACGTTGCACACTTGAAGTCCCTCCCGCGTGAGCGGCTCCAGGCCGGCAGCTCCGAGATCCGCAACTGGCTCACGGTCGCGGGCGCCGTCGAGAACCTGGATATGGAGCTCCTGGACTACGTCCCGTGCTACCGGTCCCCGGCTGGCACCGGATGCGCCATGGGTTTTGCCCGCTGGCAATAAGCGCGGTAGCAAACAGAAGACACGTGAATATGGATGAACGATGGATTGCGAACGGCGGATTGTATCGGCCCCATTGCAGTCACGACGGCCCTCCGGGCTTCGTCAGCGGCTCGGCCAGGTATTGCGCGATGCGATCCCGGTTGCCGGCGAGGTTCGAATACTGTTTCTCGCACACGTCGCTAAACCGAGCCAGGACCTTCCGGTTGATCTCCTCCTGGTCCTCGAAAATACCGACGGATCTATGACCCAGGCCCCAGGCCTCGAACTGGAAAAGACCGATGGTCGCATCCCGGACCCGGTCGTCGTTGGGAAGCGCATAGACCAGGAGCGGGCGATCCATTCCATTGAGTCGGCAATCGACGATGTGCTTGCCCTCCGGGTCGCGCTGAGGCTCATGCCAGTCAAATATGCGGCGGTTCTCGGGAATGCGCTCCTCGATGAATGCACGGAAGTCCTCAATGAAAGTGGACCGCACGATCTCGCGGGATAGGTACGACACGTCGGAGATGCGCAGCAGAGCCTGGACAAAATTGAACAGCGCGTCCCCGTAGCCATCGCCAGCGATCTGGATGAGCAGCTCGCCATTCTGGTCTTCAACCCCGTACCCGGCTAGAGCGGCCGAGATGATTCCCTGGCGGTTGCCTCGCTGGAGATCACGCTCATCCATGCGATAGGTCAGGTGCATGTAGGTGTGGCCCTCGTCCGTGAGCGTCCACCCGTCGGCGCCGCGCTTCAGCGCGATGGCGAGCCGGTCCCCATCGTCGAACCGAAAGGGCGTGAGCACGCGATAGCGGTTCACGCCCTCCTCAAGGAGGCGAACCTGGTCGCACACCTTGTCGCGAAATGACGACTGAATGGTCTCTGTGGTGATGATTACGGCTCCTGGTCAAACATTTCGAGCTGCGCTACCGCGCCGTCCACCTCGAATCCACAATCCGTCAGCAGGCAGCGGATCGCGCCCTGAAGGTCGCCATACCGGTCGGTGGGCTCCGCGTACATCTCTTCGGAATACCCAGCGGCCTGGTAACGTTCGGTCGCCGTGTAGATATGGAAATCATAGAACGGACCCGGCTCCAGAGCATTTTCGTGCTCGTGGCTCTTCCCGTTGTACCTGCATAAGAGAAAGGACTGGTTGGACTGCGGCAGACGGTACGCCAGAATTACGGAAAAGTCGAGTGGGTTGAACTGGCTCTGGCGTAGGATCAATCGAAATGCGTGTCCGACGGGCGTGGTGATTTCGATGTCCTGCTCGTTGTGGCCCCGCTTCGGTCGCAGTCGCAAGCGAGACCGGTAGTCCGGTCGGAGCGGTTTCACCTCCGCGATCAGCGCGTTGATCTCTTCATCGGTCAGTCTGACGGCGATACCTTCCGCCTCCTATCCAGTTGGCCGCTGATGCCAACGACGCCGAGGGTGGTCGCTCAGCGTTCCGGGGTAGTGCGCCTCGGTCTCAGCTCGGGACGGCCGCGCGGGCAAGCAGTTCTGCGAAATCATAGTTCACACTGGTAACACCGAAGTCAGGTTCCCGCTGGAAGGGCCGGCGCAAGTAGCGTGTATCGTGGGATGCGTTCGGGCCAAGCTCAACCATGGCCAGAATAAAGTCGTCCGGCTTGTTGAGCGAGTAGAGAATCTCGTTCTTGGTTACCGTGATCGTGTCTGCGCCGGCCACTCGCCCCTTCACCTCGATGAAGCGCAGCTTCCCGGTGCCAGGGACGCGGCTTTCGATGTCGTAGCCGAGTTTGTCGAGTTCGCGGTCCGTCGGCTCGAAGCCGAGGCCGCGCTCCATATCCATTACGATTGCCCGTGCCGCCGTCGCGGCCGCCTGCGTGTCAACAGCCGATGCTGGAATGAGGCGGGGCTTGCCCGTGATCTTCGCGAGTAATCCGGCCGGGACGACCAGCAGGCCGCCCATGACCACGGGCGGCAGGGGGGCTCATCGGAAGGGTCGCGCTCGTCCACCAGGACGGTGCCTCGGCGCAAAAGGTCCCGATTACGCTCCATGGTGAGGTCAATCACGGCGTCGAGCACCGGGTGCCCCGGGCATACGAAGGCCGCGAGCGGCTGGCCCTGTGGAGCTACCAGGTCCTTTTCGAAAGCGATCCGCTCGTACTGAGGCAGTACGGGCGCGCCGATCCCGATCAGTCGGTCGCGGTTGCGCACCGGCGCCGGCACATGGGTCACCTCGTAGCGGCGGGGCTCACGCTGCCTCAGCGTGCCACCCAGGCGCTGGAAGGCTTCCAAGAAGAACGACTCGATGTAATGCGGCTGCAGTCGGCGGGCCTCCGCGCGCTCCATCTGTTCGCGGATGCGGAAGACGCGGCTAGCGTCCATGGCGTCGTGGGCGAGTGCGTTGTCCTCAAGGAGGTCCTGGATCTGGCTTGGGTCGAAGGCATTAGCTACCACCTCGGTGAGGCGGGCTCTCACCTCGGGCTCCTCGCCGTAGCGGATCGCCGGAACGAGCAGCTCGCGTAGCGGCTTCCCCTCGAACTGGAGCTTGCCCAGCACATCGAAGACCTGGCCTCCGAGGGTTTGACGCGCTTGCTCTAGCTTCTCCAAGAGAGTGCGGTAGACGTCCCCCTCGCGGGTCTCGTCGGCCAAAAGGTTCCACAGGTGGCACACCTCAGTCTGACCGATGCGGTGGATGCGCCCGAACCGCTGCTCGATCCGGTTCGGGTTCCATGGGAGGTCGTAGTTCACCATGACGTGCGCGCGCTGCAGGTTGATGCCCTCGCCCGCGGCGTCTGTGGCGAGGAGCACCTGCACGCCCGGATCGTGCATGAACGACTCCTGCGCTTTGGCGCGCTCCTCCCGCCCCATGCCGCCTTGAATTAGCACCACTGCTTCGGCGCGGCCCAACATCGTGGTGATGCGCTGCTGGAGATAGCTCGAGGTATCGCGGTGCTCGGTGAAGACCACGAGCTTTTGGTGCGGCGACGAGACTGGCGGGGGAATGGGCCCTGAGCCGTAGGGGATACCCCGCTCAGCGACGTAGCCATTCGTAACAGCAGGGGTGAATATCTCCCCGATGAGAGAGGCCAGCTCGCGCCATTTGGTGTCCTCGCCACTGCGCCGAACTCCGGCCGCTAGAGCCTCTAGGCGTTCCAGCGTGCCGATCTCGCCGCGCAGCTCGCTGATCGTGCAGGCGGCGGTGGCCTGGTCGAGGATCTCCTCCTCGGCGGCTTCAACTTCGTTATCGGGCGCCTCTTCCAGGTCCTCAACATCCTCATCATCCAGCATGGGCATAGACAGGGCGATGATGGGTGCCACCTGAGCGCCGCGCTGCAGGAGCTCCAACTCGCGCAAGCGTTTCTCCAGGCGTTCGCGGCGGTGGCGCAACGACTGGAGAATGGCCTCAGGCGAGGAGGCCAGGCGCCGCTGCAGGATGGTGAGAGCGAACCCGACTGTCCCGGCCTGCTTGCCGTTCTGCAGCGCCTCCGCCCGGTTGAACTCCTCACGCACGTATTCGGTGACTTCCTTGTAGAGCAACGCTTCGGCGTTCGAGAGCCGGTACGGCACGGGGTAAGCGATGCGCTCGGGGAAAAGCCGCATGGCATCGAACTTGACGAGGTTCTCCTTCACCATGCGGCGCATAAGATCCGACACATCCGCGGTGTGGACTCCATCGCGGAAGCGGCCCTCGAAGCGATCGCCGTCGAGGAGCGCCATGAAGAGCTGGAAGTCTTCCTCCTTGCCGTTGTGCGGTGTCGCCGTCAGCAATAGGAAGTGCCGCGTGAAGGTGGAGAGCAGCTCCCCGAGATGGTAGCGCTTGGTGTACTTGACCTCTCCACCGAAGAAGGTAGCCGACATCTTGTGTGCCTCGTCGCAGACCACCAGATCCCAACGACAGTCGGGAGCCTGGAGTTTCTGCTGGACATCCTCGTCCCGCGAGAGCTTGTCCATCCTGGCGATGACCAGGTTGGTCTCCATGAACCAGTTGCCGGTCTTCGCCGCTTCCAGCTTGTCGTTGGTCAGGATCTCGAACGGCAGGTGAAAACGCCGATAGAGCTCGTCCTGCCATTGTTCTGCCAGGCTGCCCGGGCAGACCACGAGGCAGCGCTGGAGGTCGCCCCGAGCGATCAGCTCCTTCATGAGGAGGCCGGTCATGATGGTCTTCCCCGCTCAGGATCGTCCGCCAGGAGGAAACGAAGCGGCTGTCGCGGCAGCATCTCCTCGTAGACGGCGGTGATCTGGTGGGGGAGCGGCTCGACGTCCGAGGTGTGCACGGCTAGCACTGGGTCGAAGAGATGAGCCAGGCGAATGCGGTGGGCCTCGGCGACGAGTCGGAAGAGGCCGCCGTCCCCATCGAAGCTCCAGGGACGGCCCTGCTCCACCACCTCGATGCTAGGCTCGTCGTGACGATAGAGCAGACGGTTGGCCACTTTGCCATTGGGGGCCTTATAGGTCAGCTCCAGCGCATCGGAGCCGAACCACTGGACAGACACGACGGTCGCGAGAGCATCAGGCAAGATGCCGCGAATCGCGGCATTAGGGCGGAGTTCTTCAAGCGTGCTCACGCAACGGGCTCCCAAAAGGGCAGGGGAACAGCAAATATGGGGTACGTCGGAATCGTATGACACGGATGATCTGTTAGCAAACGACGTCGGCGATCCGACCGACCACAGCTCTACACGTCGTTCTAGCGCCGCTGGTAGGAGCCGCGGACACGCGCACGGAACGTCTCCCAATGCTCGGGATCGAGATACGCCGATGCGTGGGAAGAGCCAAACGCGGCGACAACTCGGGCCATTATGAAACCTCTGATTTTTCCTCGAATTGCGCGTCCATCTGGTGGGCTGTCCTAGCGGACCGAATCGCGGTAGCTACGCCACGCGTTACTTGTGGAGGCTCGAGGCGCTGCATTCGCAGAACGTTGTGACCATCATGCTGAATCTCGACGCTCGAGTAACGCAAGGAGGGCAAAGGCGGCCCCGCAACCTATATCCCAGATTTCGTGCGGGGAATCGGCGGTTATACCCTTGCTAACCTGCTCCGAAAACTTTACGAGTGGGGGTTCACGGTCGCTTTGAGGAAGATGCTGAAGGGCCCGCTCAATTCGGAAGTAGGCATTATTCAGGTAGTAGCCGACCGACCATCCTTCTATTCGCTTCTCATCACCGAACAGGATGGCATTGTTTTCAAGGACTTTCTCCAGAAGATCTTTGGCACCGCTGAGGATGCCGTCGTTCCCCACCCAGTCACGCTCTAGCTGCGCAAAAAACACGGCCCGCCATAGGGAGAAACTCGCACCGACCAACAGGCCGAAGAGCCTCCGAGACTCTGCGTCGTTCACCAGGTCGCCGTGCTGATCAGCGTACTTGTACAGACCGAGCAACAGTTCCAAGCTTCTGGCGCGCCTAGGAATTGCCCACTCGAATTGCTGTATGTTGCGGTTACGATCCAGCACTTACTTTCTCCTGACTGTCATCTAGATTGGGACGTCCGTCGCTGCGTGGGTCTTTTCCTCGAATTGGGCGTCCATCTCGCGGAAGTGCGCCCGCCAATCTTTCTCGAGCGGCACGATGGCCGCTTCCCAGGTGAATAGTCGTGGGAATCGGTTCTTCGCCGGGTCGCGAATGACCCCGATGGGATCGCGTCCCTCGCGGATGTCCTGCAAACCTTTCAGCAGGAGCTTGCGTGACATGACGACCGATGCGTCCTGTGAGCTCAGGTGCTCATGGCTTCGGTCCTGAATGGGTCCGGCTCCCTCCGTCGCGCACAGGTCGTGGGCCTGGAAGACCGTTCCCATACCTGCGTATGTGCGGGTTGTTTGCTCCTCGCGATCCTGCAGGTATCGGTTGGCGGGGTTCCGCGCGGACTTGTAGCCGGGCAACATCGCCTGGCGTCCCGCCCGGATGGCTGGCTTGTCCACGGGCGCCTCGCGGCTGTGGATGAACGTGAACTTCCAGTGGTGCGTGTCGTCGATCGGCACGTGCCAGTTCAGAGAGTAGCCGTCTTCCTTGGTCACGTTGCCTGGGAAGGCATAGCCCGCGGGAACGATGTACGTGCAGAGGTAGAGGAGCTTCTCCTCGTCGCTCAACCGTTGCACCTTGCAGACGCGCAGACCGTAGTCCCGCAGCTCCGCCTCCACCGACTCCCGGTGGGGTGCATACCCTTGGTGGTTGATGAGCTCCTCACTCGTGCCGCGAGGACCCAGCGTCATGTAATGAAGGAAGGAGAGGTGCAGCAGATCGATGTTGCCCTCGCTCCCCTGCATCCAATTGCAGTCGCTGGCCAGCTTGAGGGCAAAGGTGTTGCAGGTAGGCACGGTGAGGAACTCATAGTTCGGGAACTCGGGAGCGGGGCTCGGACCCATGTATGCCCAGATGGTGTCCGCCCGCTCGACGCACGGGTAGGCTGGCTGCCGAATGCGCTCGTGGAACGTCGAGCCGGCCGGCTCGCCCGGTTGCTCCAGGCACCGACCCTCTCGGTCGTAAAGCCAGCCGTGGTAGATGCACCGAATTCCGCCGTCTTCCACGCGCCCGTAGCTCAGGTCCGCGCCGCGATGGGAGCAGTGGATGCCGAGCAGACCAGGCTGGCCCTCCTCGCCACGGAAGAGGACCAGGTCCTCACCCATGATCCGCAAGGGTACCGGTGCCCCGCCCGCGGGCAGCTCCTCGGCCAGAGCGACCGGATGCCAATAGCGTCGCATCAGCTCACCGCCCGGCGTTCCTGGGTTCGTTCGCGTCAAGACGTCGTAGTCGCTGGTCCCTGTTCCGTAAACATCGGTACTCATTTGGCCGCTCCAGGTAATCTCCGCTCGCGGAGGATTGGGTGAGTTACTCCCAGCGCCACTCGTGAATGTTCCACGTATCGCCCTGCGCCGCGGGCCATCGCTGGCCGGGGCCCAGCGCCACGAGAGGGCTGTTCACGAGGAACGTCGCATCGTGGTGGTAGCCAGACGCCGGTCGGTTCAAGAGTTTGGGCTGCAGGGACGGCGTCTCTGCCCATGTGCCGATCGACACGCGCGTGGGCTGGGTCGCCGAGGGAGCCTGCGCCAACGGGGCGCCCGACGGGGCTGATCCCGTGCGCGGCGCTGGCGGCTGCGCGCAGGCGAACGAGATGATTGCCAGCGCGATTGCCGCAATCACAGGATGTCGAGGTATCGAGACCATAGCTAACCCCGGGGGACGCGCGCTGTTCCAATCAGGTCGATTTATTCGATGAGAGCTTTGAGTGTACCGCAGCGGACCTGCGCCACTTGTCCGGGAGGAGCCTCCTCGCATATCATTAAACATAAGTTTAATACGTATGTTTCTTCTGCGTGCTTAGGATTTGCCCAATGAAAGCTCGACGCAGCGGATCCCGTTCTGCCAGCAAGGGCCGTATTGTCGAGGCTGCCCTCGATACGCTCGATCGGCTCGGGTATGCGCGATCCACGGCGCGTGCCATTGCCGAGACGGGTGGCTTCAACCAGGCCCTCATCTACTACCACTTCGAGAGCCTGGAAGATCTCTTGATCGCGGCGCTCCAGGAGTTCAGCGAGCGGCGGATGGAGCGGTACCGCGCGGCCCTCGACGGCGAGCTGACGATGACGTCCCTGATGGAGACGATGACCAGGCTGTACCGCGAGGATGCCCAGTCCGGTCGCCTGGCCGCTGCGCAAGAGGTTGTCGCCGCGAGCTCGTCGTCCCCCGAGCTGGGTCAGCGGGTCATCGAGATCATGGGTCCGTGGCTCGCCTTCGCGGAAGAGGTCGTCCTGCGGATGCTCGACGGCACGATCTTCGGCGAGATCGTCCCTGCCAAGGAGCTCGCCTATGCGCTCGTCGCCCTCTACTTCGGTGTTGAAACACTTGCCCGGTTGGATCGAGACCGGGCCCAAACGCAGGCGCTCTTCGAGAGCGGTGCGCGGCTGGCCCCACTCGTAGATGCGGTCTTGCATGCCGACATTCAGCTTGGAGACGACCAACCGAGAGCGGAATAGCTGAGGAGGAATCTGGGATGAACGATCGTGAGGGACCCACCGAGCGTACTGACGCACCAAGGCGATGGACGACGGCGCAGGTGACACTCGTCGGGATGATCCTCGCGTTCGCGGTGGGTATGCTGGTCTATCGGTGGCTGCACGCCATGAAGCTCGACCAGACCGCCGCGCTCTACATCGGCCTTCCCACCATTCTCGCTGTCGCTCTCGCTCTCACCCCGGGGGCAAAGAGCGCTACGGGGATGATCATGAAGGGCCTGACGATCTTGCTCATCATGTCCGGACCCGTTCTGAATGAGGGAATCATCTGCATCATCTTTACCGCTCCCCTCTTCTACGCCGTCGGCGCTCTGGTGGGCTGGGCGATCGATCGGTCTCGACGACCGAAGGATCAGGGCGGCACGCGCGCCTACTCGCTCGTCCTTATCCCCTTGCTCCTTGCCAGCATGGAGGGGCTGCCAGGCTCGTTCTCCCTTCCGACGGAGATCACGGTGCAGGCCGAGAAGACGGTTGCCGCCGCTCCTCGATTGGTCGAATCCAAGCTCGAATCGACGCCGCGCTTCGACCGCCCCGTCCCAACCTTCCTCGAGAAATTCCCACGTCCGACTCACGCCGAGGGTAGTGGCCTCTCCGTTGGCGACAGCCGCAGAATGTTCTACCGCCGGGGCGAGAACACGAATGAGCTGGTCTTCGTCGTGGCTGATCGAGCGCCGGGATACGTCCGCTTCCGCGCAGTGTCGGACAACAGCAAGGTCAGCACGTGGCTCACCTGGCGCGACGCGGAGGTGCGCTGGCATCCGACGTCCGATGGCCAAACCCAGGTGCAATGGACGTTGCGGTTCGAGCGCAGCGTGAGTCCTGGCTGGTACTTCGGTCCGGTTGAAGCCTTTGGCGCCACCTTCGCGGCCGACTATCTGATCGACGCGCTCGCCACACCCTAGCATGGACCACGCCGTCGCGGTCAGAAGCCTCAGCCTGCTGGTCCCCATGCTCCTCACGTGGCTGCTGCTCCTCTATAGGCGGCCGGATCGGAGGCTGGCGGCGGCGACGTTCCTGGCCTCCGCCTGGGTGCTGAGCTCGTCCCTCGCCGCCAACCTTCTCGCTATCCGCGTGGGATGGTGGAGCTTCGAGGCCGATGGCGGCGTCTTTCTGGGCGTCCCGGTCGACCTCTGGCTCGGTTGGGCGCTCTTCTGGGGCGCCGTCCCGATCCTGGCGTTTGGCTCCGTCCCGCTGTGGCTCCTGGCCGGCGGTCTGCTGTGGTTGGATTGCATCCTCATGCCCGCTTCGGCGCCAGTCGTTGCTCTGGGACCTGAATGGCTCATTGGCGAGGTGGTCACGATCGCGCTCTGCCTCGTCCCCGCCCAGCTCCTTGCCCGCTGGACCCGAGACAACGTCCACCTGGCCGCGCGGTGCGTCATGCAGGTGCTCCTGTTTTCGTCTCTATCACTTTGGGTCCTCCCGTTGAGCATCCTGTCGCAGACGGGCGGCGAGCTCTCGAGCCTCTCGGACCGACCTTCCTGGGTCATGAGCTTGGCGATCCAGATACTCGCCGCGCCTGCCGTTCTCGGAGCCGCCGCAGTGCTGGAGCTCTATCGACACGGACAGGGGACGCCATTCCCCTGGGATGCGCCAACCAATCTCGTCCGCACGGGACCCTATGCCTACATCGCGAACCCGATGCAGCTCGCGATGACCCTCGTCATGGTGGGACTGGGATTCCTGCTCGGAAGTGCACCCGTGGCTCTGGCCGGTGTCGTGGCGGGTGCTTTCGGCTCGGGATTTGCAGGCTGGCAGGAGCAGGGCGACCTTGACGCACGCTTTGGCGACGACTGGGGGCGATATCGTGCCGGGGTCCGCCCGTGGATCCCGCGCTGGCGGCCAGCTCGGCCCCCGACGCCGGCGACCCTCTACTACGGAGCGACGTGTCCGGAATGCTCGCCCGTCGGCACGTGGTTCACGAGGCGCAGTCCGATCGGTCTGATCGTCGTGCCCGCGGAAGACTACCCCGGGATGCCGCCTACGCGCATCACGTACGTCGCCGTTGACGGCAGCGTCTTCACCGGCGTCGCAGCCCTCAGCAAGGCAACGGATCACCTGAACCTGGCGTGGGCTTGGCTTGGATGGGCGTGCCGCTTGCCCGGCGCCTGCCAATTCCTGCAGGTCGTCGTCGACGCGGTGGGTGGCGGCCCGAGGAGCCTCCCGCGAACAACGGTCGTCGCGAGGCGGCGTCCTCAGGGATAAGGCGTAGCAAAATGTTGCCCAATGTTGCCGGATGTTGCCCAGGCGGCGGCCAGCCCGGCGATCAACCCGGCGATCTAACGCCGCGGCAAGCCCGTCGGTGAATCCGGCGATCTAACGGCGCAGCTCGCGAAACGCCTGTTTGCGTTTGAGCAGCCGCTGGGCCGTCGCTGTCGGCGTTCGCGGTATCGCTTGCGTTGATGGCGCAGCCGTCGTCCGCCCGTCTCGCGGGGCGATCGCCGGCAGTCGGAGCTTCGTTGCCAGCGCAGCGCGCGCTCCTTGCGGGATCGACAGCCGGCGGGCGGCGATCTCGAGGGGCCAACCAACCGCCGCGAGGATGAGCAGGAGCCCTGCGAGGGGCCAACGAGCGGCGGTCGGTTGGTCGGGCGGGCGCATCGCTTCGGCTGGGTCCGCAAGCACCTGGCCGACTCCCGCCGCGGCGATCCTGGCGAGTGTCGCGCGGTCGACGCCGACGCGGCGATACTCGGCCGGGTATGGCGCCACCCACCCGGATTCGCCGCGCACTTCGCCCTCGGCAAGCCGCTGAGTTGCCTGGATCACGTACGCCCCGACGTCGGGCATGGTGGTCGTTGCTCGATAGCGGCCAGGGCCGGCCGGCTGCATCTCCACCTCTTGGCTCTGACCACCCGGGCCGATGAGCGTCGCTGTGGTCGGGCGAACCTCGTCCCACGCCGTTCGATTCTCGGCGACGATGGCGACCGACGCCTCGTCGAGCTTCTCGGCCCGCAGGGTCAGCTCCGACGTCTCGGGCGTTGGCAGCAGCCAGGAGAAGGCGTTCCCCCAGAGCGCCGTGGCGGACGGGCTGTTCTGCCAGCCGCCGCTCCAGCGAGGCCCCAAATCGGGTGTCCACGCGATGGCGCGGCCCGCCCCGTATTGCCAGGCGGCCACGACGGGATCGCCGTCGGGTGAGACGAGCACCACCTCCGCCCGGTCCTTCGGCATGACGGCCACGAGTCCGTCCAATGCGGGAACGGCGCTCAATCCGCGGAGGATGGGACTCGACGAGGCCGCGGCGGGAAAGAAGCGCTCCTCCACCAGGATCGTGCGGGTCGCCATGAGCGTGTCGCTCGATAGGATCTGTGGGATGGCCCGCGGGTTCGCGGCGAAGTGGTAGCGGCCGCGAGCAAGCCGGGCCATCGTCTCCAAGAGTGCGGTGTCCGCGTCGCCGCCTATTGCCACCGTGGAGAGGGTGACCCGCGCCGCGCGCATGCGCTCGAGCAGGGCGAGGTAATCGCCGGTCGCGCCCGATTGGCCGTCGGTCAGCAAGATCACGTGCTTGACGTCGGCGTCTACCTCGCGCAGCGTCTCGAAGCCGACCGCTGCGGCCGGGTAAATGTCCGTTCCACCTGCGGCGTAGATGCCCCCGATGGCCGTCTCGAGTTGATCGCGCTCGGTGAGCGACGTGAGCGGCATGACCCACTGGGGCACCGAATCGAAGGCGATGATAGCCGCTTGGTCCTCCGGTCGGAGCAGGCGGATGCTCCGAGCCGCGGCCTCCTTGGCCATCTCGATCTTGTCGCCACCCATGCTGCCGGACTTGTCGATGACCAGCGCCAAAGCCACCCGCGGCTCCCGACCGCGCCCCTTCACATCCATGAGCACGGGGAGTGCCCGCTCGATCGGCGTCTCCGCGTATCCGCCGGGTCCGAAGGAGTCGGGCCCACCGGTCATCACGAGACCCCTGCCCAGGTCCCGAACGTACGTCTCCAGCAGCTCCATCGCGCCAGGGGGGAGAGCGGGCGCTGGTACGTCGACGATCACTGTCGCCTCGTACTGCGCCCAGCCGGCGAGATCCGCGGGCACGCCCTCCGAGCGGACGATCGCCACGTCGATACCCGCCGCCCGCAGCGCCGCCGGTAACCAGCCCGCGGACTCCGCGCCTTGCGCGACGAGGAGGACCCGTGGCGGCCCTAGCACCCGCTGGATTGCGCCAAGGCTGTTGTTGAGGGCCGAGGTATCGGCGCTGATGTCCTGCGGCACGACCTCGACGCGGTACCGATGCAGCCCCGGCTCGCCTACGCCGATAGGAATCGCCACCTGCTGAACGCCGGACCGTAGCGCAAAGGAGCGCTCCGTCAGCAGCGCGTCATCTCGATACAGCATGAACGTCGCTGCCGTCGCCTGGGGCGCGTCGACGGTCGCGGTCAGCGTGGCGACCTCGCCAACGCTCGAGGTCACGGGCAGCTCCGCGTGAGTCAGTACCAGGTCGGGGCTGGTGCTCCCGATCGGGAGCACGTCTACGCTCAGGCCGCGCGCCGTGAGCTCCCGCGCCGCTCCTACCGCGTCGCCCGCCGTCTGCTGGCCGTCGGACACCAGCACCACGCGGCCGCCATACCCCTCGGGAACCAGCGCACCCGCGAGGCGCAGTCCGCTCGCGAGGTCGCTCCCATCGGCCCGAGGCATGGCGCCCACGCGATCGAGCAGCGGAGTCTCGGACGGTACTTCCTCGACCTGGGCGCTTGCCCCGACCGCCACGACGCCCATGAGATCTCCCGAGCGCACGTTGGCCGCGGCGACCGCGGCGGCCCGTTCGACCTGGTCGCGCGCCGGGGTGAGGCTCGCGGAGACGTCGGCGACCATGACGACCGCCTGCCTCGGCAGGTACCGAAGGACGGTCACGTCGGCCAGGGCGAGCAACAAGAGGCTCGTCCATGCCAGTCGCAGTGCTGTCCGCCGAGCTTCCTGACGAAGTGGCCCGCGCCCGAGTCGGCTCGCTGCCTTCCAGTACGGATAGCGAACCGCGAGGAGCGCCAGAGCCGCGAACGGCACGCCGAGCAGCCAGAGCGGCTGGGCGAGCTCAACGCCCACGGGCATCGATCCACCACTCGACGAACGAGAGGCCGAGAACCGCCATGGCGAGGAACGGCCAGAAGGTCATGGCCGCCTGAAAGCCGGCTCGCGCGTCGATCTCGGCCGACGGAAGTGACGGGCGTCGCGGCGTCAGGTCGGCTTCCAGTGGATGGTAGCCGTTGGTCGTGACCAATAGCTCCTGCGCGCCGCCCGGCGTCGCCTGCACGACGCGGTAAACACCCGGCCGGGGGGAGTAGAACGGCCGGGGCGGCCACGGTGGTGCCAGCTCTTCCCGACCACCGTCGGGCAGCTCCACCCACACCTGCTCGCTGAGGGGCGACGCATCGAGCGAGAGCGGCGAGCCCAGTGCCACTGCTTGAGGAGCCGGGTCCAGCGCGGGCAGCAGCCACTCGAGAAGATTCGTCATCAATACGGGGAACGCGGGTCGCAGCGGCAGATCCGATTGCCCGAGGGAGAATGTGAGGAGCGCTTCGCGCCGCGCTCCGTCCGAGCGGATCGCGAGGAGCGGACCCCGATCGGAGTCGATCACCGTCTCCCAGGTCGGGTCCAGCGCAACCTGCCGCGCCCGTGCCACCTGCACCTCCGACCAGTCGACGTGGCGCATCAGCGGGTGACTCGTCACGGGCTGCACCTGCGTCGGGCTGAACTCCGATCCGACCCGCGGTCCCACGATCAGAGCGGCGCCGGTGGGCGGCGCCTCGGGCCAGATGCCGTCGAAGACCGTCACCGCGTATTGGCCCGGCGATCCGAGGCTCTGCCAGTCGGACGGCTCCGCGCGGAACGCGCGCAGCCGCTGGTCCAGGGTCAGCGCCCGTTCGAGAAAGAGATTCCCCGAGCTCACCAGCAGCGCCGATGATTCGCGCGCTCGCGGCAGAGCGGCCCACGCCTCGTCGTCGTGGGCCAGGGCGTTGACCTCGGCGGGCACGCCGGTCAGGCGGGCCTCGAACCAGGCCGGACCGCTGCTCAGCCCGGTCCAGGTTACGTAGCCCTCGGCGCGGGGTGCGAGGGACCAGTCCCTTGCGCCGACCAGCGCGCCGTCCGCCAGAAGCTGGAGCCGACCCGAAACGTCGCCGTCACCCACGTTCCGCAGCGCCGCCTGGATCGCCAGCGCGTTGGGGCCGACCTCGCGCACCGAGAGGCTCGTCACCGCCACGTTGCCCACTGCCCGCCCGATCTCGACGAACCGAACGGTCGTGCCGGGTGGTATGCGGCTCTCCTCGGGCAGGACGATACCGCCGTCGCTCAAGAGCACCCATTGGGCTGGCCCCTGGACCACGCCCGCCGCCAACGCGAGCGCGCTTGCAACGTTGGGTGGACCGTAACCGGCCTCTTCGCCGCGGAGCGCCGCCTGGACCTGGCTCTCCGCTCGAGCCCCGGCCACGATGATCCGCGGCTCCTGGTCGAGGCGGATAACGGTCAGTCGCTCGCCCGGGGCCAGCCCGCGCGCGACGTCGAGGACGGCGCGCTGAGCGGCGCCGAATCGATCGGGCTCTACGTCAGTCGCGCGCATGCTGCCCGACGCGTCCAGGAGGACCACGATGTCGGCGTTCTCGCCCGCTCCCGCGAGGAAGGGTTTGGCAGCCGCCAGAGCGAGAAGGGCGGCCGCGACGATCTGCACCCAAAGGAGTGGATGGTTGCGCAGCCGCTGCCACGGCTGAGCCGACTGGCGAACGGCGGGCGACAGCGTCCAGAGCATGAGGCTGGACACCCGCACTCGCGGGCGCTTAGGGCGAAGGATCCAGAGGAGCAGAACCGCGGGGACGGTGAGCCCCAGCCACAGCGCGGCGGGCGCTTCCCAGCTCATCGCCCATCCATTACTCGAGGATGCCCGCCGCGGGGAGCTGTCGGAAGAGCACGTCCTGGAGCTCGGTCCCCGTATTCACCGCCGCGTAGGGAAGCCCGAGTCTGCGGCATTCGCTCGAAACGTTGCCGAGGAAGTCGCGCAAGTGTCGGTCGTAGTCCGCGAGCTCGGAGGTCCCCAGGCGCGTGGCCAACGTCGTCCCGCTCTCCGCGTCAAGGAGCTCGACCTCATCGCCGATGGGCGGCGACCACTCGGACGGGGCCAGCGGCTGGATGACCATCGCGTCCCCGGTTGCACAGAGCGTGGCTAGGGCGGCTGCCCAATCCGCCTCTAGAAGGTCGCTGATCAGCACCGTGGGACCACGCGTGCGGCTGGCGACGGCCTGTCGGACCGACGCTTCGAGCCCCGCGCCGCCTTCCTCTTGGACAGATGCCAGGTCACGGAAGCAGGTAATGACGCCGGCTCGACTCGACACCGTGTTCAGTCGACGCGCCGAGCCGTCGCGCAGGAGCCAGATGGCCACTGCCTCGTGGTGGCTCACGGCGATCCAGGCAAAGGCAGCCGCCAGGCGACGTGCGTAGGCGCCCTTATGTGCGTTGGTAATGAGTTGCTCACCGCCGCGCCCATTCGCCCCGACCCAATCCCCCGTACCCCAATTCCCATCCCCCTCGGCCCCCAAATCCATCGAAGCGCTGACGTCGACCAGGATCGAGACCGTCCGTGCGCGCTCCTCGTCGTGCTGCTTGAGGAACAGCCGATCGGACCGAGCGTAGACGCGCCAATCCACCAGCTTCGGATCGTCGCCCGACGCGTAGGGCCGGTAGTCCGCGAACTCGTGCGCGCGGCCGTGAGTCGCGGAGCGAGCGTCACCGTGCCGAGAGCCCGCGGCCCGTTGGCGCTCCGGGATCGATAGCCGTTGCAGCGCCTCGGCGAATCTCGGCGCCCATCCGGGGAACGCGTCGGCGGATGAGGCTGATCCAGAATCGACGTGGGTGTTACGCATGGGAGAGCCGCGGCTCCGTCGACGCCTCGACGACGCGGTCCACGAGGTTGTCGGCCGTCACGCCCTCCGCGGTCGCCTCGAACCGCAGGTTTACCCTGTGGCGCAACGCGGGATGGGCGACCTTCCGTATGTCCGAGAGGGACACGTTCCACCGCCCTGCTCGCAACGCCTGCACCTTGGCGCCCAGGATGATCGCTTGCAAGCCGCGCGGACTCGCCCCATAGCGGGCAAACCTCCGGACCTCCGCGATCGGCGAGCGGTCGGGGTGGGTCGCAGCGACGAGCTCGACCGCCTGCTGCAGCACGTGAGGTGCGATGAACACTTGTCGCGCGAGGTCGATCGCCTCCGCAAGCTGGCCTGACTCGATCGTCTGGGGCGGCTGCGTCTTGGTTGGCCCAGTCGTACGCTCGGCAATGCGCACGAGCTCGTCGTCGTTTGGGAAGGGCACGAGGATCTTGAACAAGAATCGATCGAGCTGCGCCTCAGGAAGGGGGTAGGTGCCCTCCATCTCCAGCGGGTTCTGGGTCGCGAGGACGAAGAACGGGCTCGGCAGCGCGTGCGTGCGGCCACCCGCCGTGACCGTGTGCTCCTCCATCGCCTCGAGGAGCGCGCTCTGCGTGCGCGGCGCTGCGCGGTTGATCTCGTCGGCGAGCAGAAGGTTGGTGAAGATGGGGCCGGGCGCGAAGCGAAGCGCCCCGGATTCGCGATCGAAGACCTCCGAGCCCGTGATGTCTCCGGGCATCAGGTCCGGCGTGAACTGGACCCGCCCGAAGCTCAGCCCGGTCACCTGACCGAGCGTTCGCACCAGCAGCGTCTTGCCCAGACCTGGCACGCCCTCCAGGAGCACGTGACCGCCAGCGACGATCGCCGTGACCACTTGGTCCAAAACCGTCGCCTGGCCGACGATCACTTGCTCCAGGGCGCTGCGCAACTCTTCGAGATGCTGCCGCACGGCAATCGCGCGCGCATCGAGGGCTGCCGAGCCGGGTCCCAGCGGGTCAGTTGTCATGAACTTGGCAATCGCGTTGGGTCCGCCGTTCCGGTTGGGCGGGGGCCCGTCCCCCGCCGCATGTCCTTGAGTGAGCGACCCGGGCGGAAGGGGACAAGCCCCTTCCCTACCGGGCGGAATAGCCATGCCCGCAGCAACTGCCTTGCTAACAATGGGTTCGTGCTCATGGGCGCTCCACAGTGGAAGCTTACGGCTCGGAGGCGCCGGTCGGAGCGATCGACGTGAAGTAGCGCTGGACGAGCGTCTCCAGGGCTGGCGGCAGCGCCTGGCGCGTCAACGATTGTCGGGCGCTCGCCTCGTACTCAGGGTACACGGCCTCGTACGGACGGATCGCTCCGAGGGTGATGGGGGAGTCGCGCAGCTCCACGGTTTCACCACTCGCGTCGGCCACGTCACCGGAAAGCGCGACTTCTGCGCCGCCCTCCCCACCGAGCAGGCTCGGCCCGGCCATTGGTGAGTAGATGCTCGTCGCGCCTGAGCCCGGTGGCCTTCGTCCGCCACCACTCGTCGTCGCGCCCGAATTCGTCGACCCAGGCTGGCCTGAAGATGGTCCGCCTCCGGCGCCTGCGCCCGCCCCAGTGCCGCTGCCAGCGCCAGCGCCCATTCCGCCATTTCCCGAGCTGCTTGCCGCGATGGACCCGCCGCCCGAGCCACCCTGCCCGCCGGAGCCACCGGCTTGGGCCCCCGCACTGGTGCTTCCGCTGCTCGACCCGGTTGTGACGCTCGCCTGATTCGTCGAGCCGCTTCCCGAGCTCTGTCCACCCTGGGACCCGCCCCTAGCGCTGCCGCCGCTTCGGCTCGACGCGCGTCCCGACGCAACCGCGCCGGACGAGGCCGACGCCGCACCGATCGCCGCCCGAGCCGCGCCGACTGAGGCAACGGCTTGCTGGGTCGCGTTCAGGGCGCCCGCGCGCCCGGCGGCCTTCGCGAGCAGCTCACCCATCTCGGCCTCGGCGTCGCGGGCGTCGCCCTCACTCGGAGACCGAAGCTCGGAGGCCGCCTCGCGCAGGGCGCTCGCGACCGAAGGAACGTCCCGCGCGGCATTCGCCCCGGCCTGGAGCCCGAGGGCGAGACGCCGGATCTCGTCGGAGTTGGCTGCGCCCTCCTTGTTCATCAGACCTTCGACCACCCGCTGCACCGACGTTTCGTCGTGGGTTCGTAGAGAGCGGGCCAGGTCTCGCAGCTCCGGATCCCGCATCCACGCCTCGGCCATGGCGTCCAGCGCCCTTCGCCACGCGAACTCATCCGCGCGTCCGAGCGCCGCCAGCCGTTCCTGTGCGGCCTCCAGCCGATCCGCCGCCTCTTTCGTCGTCGCCGTGTCCGCGAGGGCGCGGTCCAGCTCGCGGAGCTCCGCGGCCGCGGATGCGAGGAGCGGGTCAGCCGAGAGTCGAGTCAGCTCGGCCGTGGGCCGGTCGAGGGCCCGGCGCGCCGTAGCGACCACCCGGGCCTGATCGGACTGGTAGGCGCGATCGCCAACCGTTGGAAGCGGCACGGTCGCGAGAATCATGAAGCCCACGGTCACGAAGGCGACCGCTCGCCATGCGCCCGGCCGCGGTACGAGCGGATATCGGTCGGACCGCAGCCGCGCCAGCACGCGCATTGCATCCTGCTGAAGAAGTTCGGCGGCGGGGTGACCCGCTGTCCGCGCGTCGAGTGCGCTCGCCACGCGCTCCTCGAGGCCCAGCGTGTCTGCCGCGAGCGCAGTTGCGTGCAGGTCGGGCCAGCTCGACCTCCTCCAGACAAGAGCGACGACAGCAGCCAGCGAGGACCAGCCGATCGCGGCGAGGGGCCATGATTCCACGACGAACAGCCGCCCAGCGATCGCGATCAGCCCGCTACCGGCCAGCGCTCCGAGAGCGCCGGGCCTCAGACATTCGAGCAGCCATCGCCCGCGGAGCCGCCACCTGAGCGCCGCCATCGACGGGTGCCTGCCGATCGATCCGTGGTCCGTTCGCGTCACGCGGTGGACTCTGACGCGCGCAGGCGCTTCGCAGTCCGACGACGCGAGGCCATCGCGCGCCACGGTTTGACCGGCGCAACCGCGATCGCCGAGATGACGATGAAGAGCAGGGCGGCGGTCCAGCTAATGGCGAAATGGTAGACCCAGGGGGCGAAGCCGACCACGCGCTCGTTTCCGTCGAAGTAGCTGCTCTGCCAGAATGCCAGGCCTCGGCCCCCGGAGCCCGCATTTGCCATTGGTCCCCCGAGGGCCATCTGCATCATCGTGCCCACCATCGGCGCACCGCCCGAGCTCTCGCTGGGCAGCACGGATGATAGCGAGATCACCGGGCTCACCATGAGATAGGCCGACGGGGGAAGCACGACCTGCCGTAACGTCTGCGACGACGATGTCGAAGACGACATTGGGCCGCTCGGGAGGCCGAAACCGTAGGGGCGCGGGCCAGGTCCACCGCTCGCGGCGCCTGCGATGCCGACAGCGACTGACACGAATGGCACGCCAAAAACCACACCGAGGACGACGAAATACGTCGCCACCGTCGCCAGCACGGTTCGGCGCAGCAGTGCGCTCAGGCACAACCCCAGCGCCGCGTGGGTCACGGCCGTCGTCAGTAGGACGGCAAAGACCATGAGCAAGTACTGAATGGGGACGCCGCCGTAGAGGTACACCAGGGCGAATCCAGGAAGCGACGCGACCAGGAGGAACAGGACGAAGGCAAGCGAGCCACAGAGCTTTCCCGCCACCAGCCCGAGCGGCGAAGCACGGGTGATAAGGAGCAGATCCAGGGTGCGGCGCTCACGCTCGCCACTGATCGCTCCCGCGGTGAAGCCCGGCGTGATGAACGCCAGCAGCACCAGGGAGCCCAGTGCGAGCGATGAGAACAACCAGACCCCAAGCCCCGACGGCGTGGTCGTGGCCGCCTGCTGCACCATCGCCAGGAACCCGCAAATCAGGCCGGCGAGGAGCCCAAGGTAGATCGTGACGAGCCACATCGAGCGCCAGCCGCGGCTCCGGCTGCGCAGCTCCTTGGCGAGCAATGCTCGCAGTCCCAGAACGAACCCCAGCCTGCTCACGGGCGACCAGGCCATCATTCCTCCTCCGCGCGCGCCAGCTCCAGGAACTTCGATTCGAGGCTGGTCTGGATCTCCGAAATCTGGGACACGGGTATTCCGGCGGCGACGAGCGCGGTCAGGACGCCGGCCGAGGCCTCGGATCCCCCATCGCAATGGAACCGGATGCCGTCGGCGCTGGCGCTGATGGCCCCGACGCTCGGGAGCGTCTCGAGCACGCGAACTGCTTCTTCGGGATCGCGGAGCACCTTCAACAGGAAGCCCGGGCGCTCCGCCGCCCACAGAACCTCGGAGACCGTGCCCTGTCGGATCATCTCGCCGTCGTCCATCATGCCCACGTGCGTGCAGAGGTCGGCGAGCTCGCTCAGGATGTGGGAGCTGATGAGCACCGTCTTGCCCATCTGGCCAAGCTCCATCAGCACCTCGCGCATCTCCACCCGGGCGATGGGATCGAGGCCGCTGGCAGGCTCGTCGAGAAGCAGCACCTGGGGGTCGTGGATGAGGGCGCGCGCGAGGCAAAGTCGCTGCTGCATCCCGCGGGACAGCCCCTCGACGTATTCGTCGCGCTTGTGCCCCAGGTCCACCAGCTCGAGGAGTGAGTCCCTCAACGCGTGCGCTTCTGCCGCTTTGAGTCCGTAGAGCGCTGCGTAGAACTCCAGGTATTCGCCAACCTTTAGGTCGTCGTAGACCCCGAAGAAGTCGGGCATGTAGCCGACCAGGCGGCGGACCTCCTCGGGCGAGCCGATCGCGTCGGTCCCGGCAATCTCGATCTCGCCTTCGTCGGGCACGAGCAACGTCGCCAGCGCGCGGATCGTCGTCGTCTTACCAGCGCCGTTCTGACCGATGAGGCCGAAGATCGCGCCCGCGGGCACGTCCAGGTCGAGGCCGTCGAGCGCCCACGTGTGTCCATACCGCTTTACGAGTCCGCGCGCCCGAATCACGCCAGGACTCTCCCCTCGACGACCAGCTCCACGGTGTTCTGCATCGGACCCATAGGCAGCGAGTTCACCTGGATGCGCACCTCTCCCTCGGCGCTCAGGTACGCGTCGACGGCCTCGATCCGGACCGCCTGCTGCCCCGCCGTCAGAGGGTCCCAGTCGCCCGATTGCCAGTTGTAGATGGCGACCGTCGGATCCTCCGCTGCACCGGGCATCATGAATGGCCCTGACCGAGGATAGGGAACTGCTTGAACAGGGCCGCCGCCCGATGGGCTGGATGGTGAGCTCGAGCCAGGAGACGGGATCGGTGTTCTAGTGATCTTTGACGTATCGAACTCAAGTGCCTCGACGACCGCATTTTTCGGGAGCGGTGGTCGGAACCGATACGTCGCCTGGGCGGTTGGCGGTCCTCCGGGCGTGGGTACGCGGCCCGACATAAGGGACCCTGCCATAAGCTCAGGAGGCGTGAGTCCTGCAGGGAGCTTGAAAGCTCCCGGCTGGAAGTCGAGGCGGAGTCGTTGCTCCGCCACACTCAGCGAGTACAGCGGGTGCGTCCCCGCGTTGGGCAGCGGGATCCCAAGTGAGGATCGAGTCAACGCCACGAAGCTGACGGGCCGCGTCCCGGCCGACCCGCCATACGGTCCGGTCGGCTGGTTTAGGACGTCCAATAGTCGCGCCCTGCGCACGATCTCAGGATCCTTGGGCAGCTCCCACATCTCGGCGCCGACCATCGGCATGTAGCCGCCGTAGCCACGCATCGGCATGGGCATTGGGGACATCGGGCCGCTCGACGAGCCGGGGCTCGAGCGGTTTCCAAGCAAACGCTGGGACAACTGCTGGTACCCAGGGTAGTTTCCTGGGGATGCTGACGTTGGCGGGGCCGGGATGTCGCCCGCGACGGGTACCGTTTGACCGGGAGCCAAGCTTCCAAGCTTGAAGATGCTCGACCCGACGAGGACGGCGGCGTTCTCGAGGAACAGCGTCGTGTCGTTCCGCACGGTGCCCGTGATGAGGTTCCCCTCTATCCGGAGGCTGGGCGAGATCTGCCCGATCCCATTGCCGAGGGCGCGGTCCATCGTGACCGTGCGCATCCCCCACTGACCCGTTGGGAACTCGATCCGTGTGTCGCGACCGCTGATGACGGAGAAAGGCACTTCATCGTCATCGGGTTGCGACATGATGGGTGACGCATAGCCGGAGCTATATGGATAGCCGCCACCCCCGTAGTAACCACCGTAGTATCCACCGTACCCATAGCCCATCGCCGAAGAGGAACCGCTCGCCTGTAGTGGCTCGGACCCCGGCGCATGGATCGTGAGCAAAGGACGGGTGGGTGCGAAGTAGCCAGCCGCGATCACCGCGTGGGCACCGCCCTCTTCTGGCGCAAGTTGAACGTTCGCCACCACGTTTCCCAGCACGTCTCGACCGTCTCGCCCAATGCCGACCACGTAGAGAATCCCGACCACCACGATGGATGAGGCTGGAACCACCGCCCAGATCCACTCGCGCCGATCGAGTCGGCGCAGGATGATGTGCGCCACGGGACCCATCGCAAGAGCGAAGCCGCCCAGAATGAACGCGACCAGGGGCAGGCTTGGATAGGACTCTGGCGGCAGGGCATCCACGGCGGACTGCAGTCGCGACGCAGGATCGCCCATGTAGCCGTACGTGCCTCCTTCGAGCGCGAGTCCGCCGAGGGCCGGCTCGAGCAGCTTTTGGATCAGCGGTCCGGAGCCGCGCCAGGAGACTAGCGGCTCCAGCGAGGGGTCGGCCGCCAGCAGCGTCACCGTCCCATCGCCGCGGCCCACGCGCCACACCAGCGGATCGTTGCCCGATCGTAGGAGAACCGAGCCAGCCTGCGGCTCGATCCGCGCCGCGGGTCCGTTACCCGGCAGCGCGCCCTGTCCACCCAGCCAGGCCTCCAGTGGAGCGAGGCTCGCAGCGCTATTCACGCCCGCAATGGTTATGGGCAGCGTGCCATCTGGCAGCACGGCTGCGGCCCGAGCCGCGTCTGGGCCGCCGAGCACCACGAGATGCCCGCCACCCGTGACCCAGTCTCGAACCGCCTGCCGCTGCTCACCCGTAAGCAGCGCGGGGCCTGCCCCCTGCACCACGATCGCCGAGAAGGCCTTGAGACGCTCGCCAGCGGTGGGCACGTCCGACGGATTGAGGCCGGCCACGCTGATCGGCACGGGGAGACCCTGGTACGGGATCGTCACCCCACGTATGCCGCGTGCAATGGCCTGGGACTCGGCGAGAGCCCCGACCAGCGGCCACTGTTGCGTACGCCCTGATCGGAACTCGATGTCTTCGGTTGCGAGAACCTGTCCGTTGGCGACGAGGCGTACCGTCCCCGGCTGCTTGTCGGCCGGCGGACCCTGGCTGGACTGAGCCGGCACCCAGATCGTCAGCTCTTTCGTCGTGCCGGCGGGAAGAGCGACGTCCTGGCCGTAGGCGCCGATGATGCGATCCGGCATCGTCATCGTCACGGGGCCGCCGGGGGAGGGTTGCCGGTATTTCACGATGACTTCGAGGCGGGCATTGACGTCGGATGTCGCGCCGCTGACCGTAACGCGCACGGGTGTCCACGTGCCGGGGACGACGGTCCCGTCCCAGCCGACGGAGGTAATTTGCAGGGTTTCGGCCGCGGCAGCCGAGTAGGTCGCCGCGAGCAGCACAGCGATCGAGAGTGCAACGACGGTCGCCCTCAGGGCGCGGTCGCGGAGCTCGATTATCGAGAAGGGCCGCCAGTAGGTTGCGTACATCCGTCGCCCTCTCTGCGTCCCCCTATTATTCGAACCTTGCTAGCGTTATGGCAACCCCGTTCGGATACCTTCGTGCGGCACTTACCAGCGGCTGAGAGTTGACTCCAGGGCGGCAGCATCGGAGAATAAGCATCTCCAAGCCGCGGTCACAACGCTCCCCGGCGGTTCACGCATTGATTGCTGTATACCGAGCGAACTGAATCGGTTGCCGGAGGTCCCGTGCGTATCAGACCTGGCGCGTCGCTGCTCATGCTGCTCGCGCTTCTCGCCTCGGCCTGTGTCTCTGGGCCTGACGCGGCCAGCACGCCAGCCGCATCTCAGGGTTCGGCGGTCGCACAGGAAGACAGCCGAACGCTGGTGATCGCGATGCGGTTCGAGCCGCAGACGCTGACCGGATCCGTGCTGAACCCGACGTTCCAGGGCATCAGCCCCGGCGCGCCGTGGCAGGTCTTCCACGGCGCGTTGGCTCGATTCGACGAGAAGAACCAGCCCCAGCTCCACCTCGCCGAGGGGTTCCCGCAGCTCGGGACTGATAGTTGGAAGGTCTTCCCCGACGGCCGCATGGAGACGACATGGCGCATTCGACCAAACGTGACCTGGCACGACGGCGCGCCGCTGACGGCGGACGATTTCGCCCTCGCCATACCCTTCGCGGAGTCCCTGCGGCTCGCGACGGTCGACGAGGCCGTGGCCCTTGATGCACACACGCTACTCCTGCGGTACAAGGTCCCGACCTCGGAGGCGGGAGAAGGCTTCTTCCAGCCGCTCCCCCGGCACATCCTCGGAGCGACCCTCGAGGCGATGGACCCGCGCGAGGCGTTCGCGACGTTGTCCTACTGGACGACCGACTTCGTGGGAGTAGGTCCATACAAGCTGGAACGGTGGGAACAGGGCGCGTTCATCACTGGTGTTGCCTATCCGGGCTATGTGCTCGGCAAACCGAAGATCGGCCGCGTCCAGCTCCAATGGATCCCAGACGCGAATACCGTCGTGGCGAACCTCCTCTCCGGAACGGTCCACCTCTCCACCGACCTGAGCATCGGGTTCGACGACGCAACGACCCTGCGCAGGGAGTGGGCCGCGCGCGGCCAGCCCGGAGTCATCATGCTGAGCGCGGCGAAGACCGTCTACTCGCAAATCCAGTTCAAGCCCGAGGTCACCAGCCCGCCCGCCCTCCTCGATCTGCGCTTCCGTCAGGCCATGGCGCACAGCATCGATCGGCAGGCGATCGTGGACGCCGTCTTGGACGGAGAGCCCGGGCAGGCGGAGACACTTCCTTCCAAAGAGCTGGACTACTATGCCGAGATCGACCGTGCGCTGGTAAAGTACCCCCTCGACCACCGACGGGCCGAGCAGCTCCTCGCCGAGGTTGGTCTGACCAAGGACGGCGAGGGGTTCTACGGTCAGAGTGGCGCCCGTTCGACCGTGACGATCATGGTGGCCGGCGGCTCCGGCGGCTATCCGCGAGAGGCGCTGGTGCTGGCCGATGGCTGGAAGCGCGTGGGCATCGACACGACCATCCGCACCCTCTCGCCCGCCGAGCAGCTCGATCAATCGATCCAGGCGAGCTCCCCCGCCCTGCGCATCACGCAGTATGGGCTCCTAACCGCGCCGCCGTTCCAGCCCTTCAACCTCGCGAACTACGCCACGGCCGCCACGCGGTGGGCCGGGAACAACAAGGGCGGCCACTACGACCCCGAGATCGAGCGGCTCTCCGAGATCTACAACACGGCCCTGGATCGGAACGAGCGCAACCAATCCGTCGTCCAAGGAATGCGGCTGCTGAGCGAGAAGGTGGCCTACTTCCCCTTCTATTACGGCTACAACGTCATCGCCCACAGCGGTAGCGTCGTGGGTCCGCGCGGCTCTCGGCAGGACAACGCACTGCTAAAAGTCGAAGAGTGGTCGTGGAAGCCCTGACGCCGCAACGCCGGCTCCTTTCCCACCGCAGTGGGAGAGGCTGGGTGAGGGCAACCCCGATCGGCTCAAACACAGACGGAAGTTCAACTCATAAATCCAGGAGGGCGAGTGCGTACCAGATCTGACGCGACCAGCGGCCCAGACGTCTGGTCCAAGAGCCCCAAGCTGAGATCCGCTATGCAGAGCAGCGTGCGTCTCTCCCGCCGCTGGCTCCGACGCACACCTTCAATGCGCCGGGCCCCAAGAGCCATCGTGCTGGCTCTCGCGCTCCTCATCGCCGCATGTGCAAGCGGACCTGATACCCGCTCGTCGAGCTCCTCGTCGAGCAGCAGCGCCAGCGCCAACACGCAGGAGGACACGCGCACGCTGGTAATCGCGATGAGGTTCGAGCCGCAGACGCTGACCGGCTCGGTCCTGAACCCCACATTCCAAGGCATCAGTCCTGGCGCGCCGTGGCAGGTGTTCCACGGAGCCCTGGCCAAGCTGGACGACAAAGGCCAGCCGCAGCTCCACCTGGCCGAGGATTTTCCACAGCTCGGGACCGATAGCTGGAAGGTCTTCCCCGACGGTCGCATGGAGACGACCTGGCGCATTCGCAAGAACCTCACCTGGCACGACGGCACGCCGGTGACGGCGGAGGACTTCGCGCTCGCGATTCCGTTCTCCGAGTCGTTGCGACTCGCGACAGTTGAAGAGGCGATCGCCGTCGACTCTCACACGCTCCTCCTTCGATACAAGGCGCCCGCCCCCGATGCGAACGAGGGTGCATTCCAGCCGCTCCCGCGGCACATTCTCGGCGGCACGCTGGAGCAGATGGATGCCCGCGAGGCGTTCGTCACCCTGCCCTACTGGACGACCGACTTCGTGGGCGTGGGTCCCTTCAAGCTGGAGCGTTGGGAGCAGGGCTCCTTCATCACGGGCGTAGCGTTTCCTGGCTATGTCAACGGGAAGCCGAGGATCGGCCGCGTCCAGCTCACCTGGATCGGCGACGCGAACACCGTCGTGGCGAATCTGCTCACCGGCACGGTTGACATGGCCACGGACCTGAGCGTTGGCTTCGACGAGGCGACAACCCTCAGGAGGGAATGGGCGGGGCGAAGCGAGCCGGGCTCGATCCTGTTGGGAGCGGCCAAGACCGTCTACTCGCAGATCCAGTTCAAGCCGGAGGTCCAGCGGCCGGTCGCTCTGTCTGACTTGCGGTTCCGTCAGGCCATGGCGCACGGCATCGACCGTCAGGCCATCGTGGACGCCGTTCTGGACGGGTCGCCTGGCCAGGCTGAGACGCTTCCTTCCAAAGAGCTGGATTACTACCCCGAGATCGACCGTGCGCTCACGAAGTACGCGCTGGACACGCGACGTGGCGAGCAGCTCCTCGCCGAGATGGGTTTGACCAAGGATGGCGAGGGCTTCTGGAGCCAGGGCGGCACCAGGGCGACGGTGACCATCATGGTTGCTGGGGGCGCGGGCGGCTACCCACGCGAGTCGCTGGTCCTGGCGGACGGCTGGAAGCGGATGGGCATCGATACGACGATCCGCACCCTATCGCCCGCCGAGCAGCTCGACCAGGTCATCCAGGCGAGCTCGCCGTCCCTCCGCATCACGCAGTACGGGCTTCTGATCGCGCCGCCCTTCCAGCCGTTCAACTCGGCAAACTACGCGACCGCGGCCACCCGGTGGGCTGGCAATAACAAGGGCGGCCACTACGATCCGGAGATCGACCGCCTCTCCGATATCTTCAACACCTCGCTCGACCGCAACGAGCGCAACCAGGCAGTGGTCCAAGGGATGAAGCTGTTGAGCGAGAAGGTGGCCTACTTCCCCTTCTACTACGGCTACAACGTCATCGCCCACGGCGCGGGGTTGGTCGGTCCGCGGGGCACGCGACAGGAGAACGCGCTGTGGAAGCTCGAAGAGTGGCGGTACCAGTAGGCTGCCGAACCTGCGTTTCGGAGAGGGAAGACCGTGCTGTGGAATGACTTGCGTGAGTACCTGGCCAAGCTGGAAGAGGTGGGAGATCTGGCGAAGGTCTCCGGCGCCGACTGGGACGTGGAGATCGGTGCGCTCACCGAGATGATGACCGAGCGCGGCGGCCCCGGGCTGCTCTTCGACGACATCCCCGGCTACCCGAAGGGGTACCGCGTCGTTGGCAACGTCAATCGAACGCCCAAGCACATGGCCATCACGTACGGCCTCAACCACGAAGCATCGCCCGAGGAGATCGCGGCAGAGTTCGACCGGATGATCCCGATGATGGAGCCGGTCCCTCCGCGGGAGGTGGCATCCGGGCCGGTCATGGAAAACACGGTAACGGGCGAAGGCATCGACCTGCTGAAGTTCCCCGTCCCGCGCTGGCATGAGGACGATGGCAACCGCTACATCGGCACGGCTGGCTGCGTCATCCAGCGCGATCCCGAGAACGGCTTCGTCAACGTCGGAACGTACCGCGTGGCGGTCCAAGACCCCAAGACCTGCGGGCTCTTCATCGAGACGGCCAAGCACGGCGACATCATTCGCAAGAAGTACTGGGCCAAGGGGGAGAAGGCCCCCGTGGTGATCGTGGTCGGCAACGAGCCGATCCTCACCAACCTCGCCGGGTCACACCCGTTCCGTCCGCCCTACGGCACCTCCGAGCTCGACCTCGCCGGCTACCTCCAGAACGACTCGGTCGACGTGATCAAGGGTCCCGTTACCGGCCTGCCGATCCCAGCGAATGCCGAGATCGCCATCGAGGGGTACATCCCGTCGCCCTCAGATCGGCTAGAGCCCGAGGGCCCGTTCGGCGAGTGGACTGGCTACTACGCCCACGGCAGGCGGCCCGAGACGGTCATCGAGGTCGTGGCCATCTACCATCGCAACGATCCGATCATCTTCGGCTCGCCTCCCGTCCGCCCAATCCGGACGTACAAGGAGGTCGGCAACTACGGCCTCCGCACCAAGGCGCGCCTCGAGCGCGAGGGGATCAAGGGCATCCAGGGCGTCTTCCAGCTCGCGCGCCCCTCGTTCACCGTGGTGTCTCTGACCCAGATGTACGATGGGCACGTCCAGGACGTGATCCGCGCCCTCGAGCCCGGCGGCGACCAGATCAGCGGCAACCATATCTGGGTCCTCGTCGACGACGACATCGACCCCACCAACAGCGAAGAGGTCCTCTGGGCCCTCGCCAGCCGCCTCATCCCACGCGACGGCGTGACGATCATCCCCGGCACCGCTGTCTGGCAGCTCGACCCGCGCGTTCCTCCCGGCATGCGCTCCGACCCCTCGGAGGAAGGCCGCAAGCGCTACGACGCGGACAACCTCGTCCTCAACGCCTGCCGCCCCTACGCCTGGAAAGACGAGTTCCCACCCGTAAACCGCAACAGCAAGGAACTCTCTGCGCGCATGGAGCAGAAGTGGGAATCGCTCTTTAAGGGCCTACCGGCCTTGTAGCTGCAGCTGCTCGTAGTCGACTGGCGTCCTAGGTCGACGCTTATTGCCCACATTCGCGCGGAACATCTCCGTGATATTCACGTGTCGGACGCTTCGATCCAAGCGCGCTGCAGTAGATCGGTCACGCCCAGCTCCGCGGCCCAGTTGATGAGATAGTCGTGGTCGAGTTGGCTACGCTGCAATGTCAGAATCCCAAGCACGTCGTTCCATTGCTGTTGGGAGACTTCTCCCCCCAGCTTGTACCAGCTCAGCTTGCGCAACACGAGATCCTCGGGGGACTTGACGACAAATGTCCGGGTGCTTTCGGCTGGTCCGAAAGTCTGGGCCCGAGCTCGTCGTTGCTCCTGCTCGGCGAACTGATCGGTGCCGGGGACGAAGATGTCAACCTTCAGCATCGTGCTGTAGTGGACGAGATTGAACGATGTCCGTCGTTCGATAGCTTCCAACATGCTCTCGCGGTTTACGTAGTAGTCGGCGGCTAGCTGGTCGACGAACCAGTCCACGTGATCGACTTCGAGCTCGGCGATGACATCGACGTCTACCGTTGCGCGAGGGATTCCGTGAGCTGAGCTCGCGAGCGAGCCTCCGATGTGGTAGGGCACGTTCAAGCGCTCGAGTGCCTCGACGACTGGGGCAACGGCTTCTACGGCGTCGGGCGATGGTTGGTTCACGTGCGGGAGGCCTGGCGACGCTCTTCTAAATCGCGCCGGACGCTTTCGCCGAGCTCCGGCCCGTAGCACAGAGTCACGAACCGAACCGCGATCTCGTCCGCATCCGCTGAGGGATGTGTCCTCTGCACCGCCCGCCAGGAGAGCTCCATCACCGTCTTGCTCAGAGACAGAGCGAGCGAAATACGACGAGCGACTGTCGCCTCGCGCAGTAACTCGACCTGAATTCTTTCAGCGGTGGGATCGGTGTCTGTAGAGCGCATGATCTTGGGAAGTGTGACTCCACATGTGGAAGTTCGCCGGCCGCGCTGCGGTCGGCACCAAGGTGCCTACGCAACGTCGTCTGGCGGCTGGTACTCGCGGATCCGTTCTCGCTCTACGATCCAGAGCTTCTTGTGAATATCGCGCACAGCGAGGGCCGCGTTCAGGGTCGAGACTGCGTCGCGGAGGTCTTGTGGCGTGGCCTTGCGTGGCAGTCGCAGAACGGCTATCCCAAAGTAGCGTCTCGGATCAAACTCGAACGGGTTTGCGAAGCCGAGGTCAAGGGTGACCAGCACACGTTCCTCACGCGCGCAGTGTTTGATCAGCGCTGGGTCCGCAGTTCCTGCCATTCCCTGGCCGCGAACCGTGGCCACGTCATGGCCCGCGGCCTCTAGCTCGGCAGCACCCCGGTGCCCTAGGTTTTCGTCAAGCTTTACCCTCATGCAGTTCGCGTGATCGGAATGTCCACGAACCGCTCCCGAGCCATCTCGGCGCCGTAGGCAATACAAGCGAGCACTTGCCTTTCTTCTAAGTCGTACTCTCGCATCACGTCCTGAATCGTCCACCCCGACGCAAGGAAGTCGAGGACGAGGGATACCCAGATACGGTGGCCCTTGATGCAAGGCTTGCCAAAGCAGATGTTCGGATCGATTGAGATCAGATCGAGAAGGTCTTCGCGGCTCATGCTTCCTCCGGCCCCGGTGCTACTCCGGCCCCTGTTGCGGAATTCTAAGGCCCTGGCGTGCCTTCACGTTACCGGCGGGGCCTGAGCTCTTCCGTGGTCCAACCGTACAGAGACACGCGGGTGGACGGACTCGGCGTCATCAGCGAACCCCCTGGGGCGGCAGACTGCCAAAGTGCCCGCCAGGCAGCGTGGCCGAATTGCGCGGATTACGTTAGTCGAGCAGACTGGGCGCTAGCAAGGTCGCGGTAGTTAGTAGTAATTGTTCGAAAGCTGTTTGACATCGAGGGGCAATGTGCTGACGCCCACCAGGGTGGGAAGGGTTGCCTTGACGGCTTGAACGATGTCGGAAATGATTCTGTGTCGGCGTATCTCGAAGTGCGTTCCAAAAGAGAGGCACGCAAAAGTATGGACTCGTTTGTTACGTTGGTGGGTCATCTCTCATGGCCCGTTACCGCGTTGGTTCTGCTGTTCGTGTTGAAGAGCCAGGTGAAGAGCTTGATGGGCGGCATCGAAGAGCGGATCCGCGATCGCGGCACCAATGTGGCGATCGGGAGGGACGGGCTCTCGTTGACCACCCAGATGGATGCGCTGCAATCGCAGGTCGAGCTCGGCAAGTACGTGCAGGAACAGCTCAAGGCCCTCATCAATGCCATGGCGCCGCAGCCCGGTGCGGTTGTCTCCCCCGCCGGCGCTCCGTCCAGTGCAAGAAGCACGAACGGCGAGGAGTCTGTGCCCGCGGCATCGATCCCATCAGAGCTTCAGGCGCTGGCCGACGAGTATCTGACCTTCAACGATCCCGATTGGCGCGTCAGGACAAGGCGGAAGGACCAGTACGCCGACCAAATGGGCAGCCTGGTCGTCGCGAACAACGTCTCCCGCGACCTCCTGGTGGAGCAGACTAACGAGGGACTCATCCTCGCCCTGGCCAGTGCGGTGCTCTCCTTCCCGGAACAGGGCGACCTCGAACGCCTCATAAAGGTCTCTCCGCGCGTGGACCGGCTTCACGTCAACTACCGCATCGTCCTGGCCTTCACCGCCCTTCTTGAAAAGGGGTTGGTTTCCGACAGCGACGTTCGTCGAGTCGAGCAAGTGCTTGACGACTTCACTCGGGGGGCCGACGCTTCGCTGAGCAAGCGCATCGAGGGGACCAGGGCATACATCGCTCAACTAAAGGCCGCCGCCCAGCCCGCGTGACCGGTCCCGTGTGTGCGACACTCCCTGAATAAGAGTCCGTTGCTTGGCCGCCCCGGCGACCAGCGCAACTCGGCACCAGGAGCGAGCCATGACGTTGCCCAGTAGCGATCGCACGTACGACCTCGCCGAGCTCTTCGACAGCTTTCGGACGCCCGTGTACACCGAGCACGATTACTTTGTTGCCTCGCCGCCGGCTGGGCTTGCGCTCGACGCTGCCCAGCTTCAGGCGCTGGAGGTGCGCGAGCCATTCTTCGTGGAGAACGGGTGGTCGGTGAGCCCCAATCGGAGCCTCGTGCCCTTCGTGTGGGACCAGCCGTCGGGGGGCCAGCGCAGATTTTCCGAGGCGGAGGCGTTCACGGAGTACGACTCCGGCCATTTCGGCCTCGCCGCCGTGTCGGCTCCCGATGGAAAGACCCAGGCGCAGTTGTACGTGGTCCTCGCCCAGGCGATCGTGGACGTGCATCGGGCCAACCGCTCGTTGATGGCTGAGTGGTTCGAGGGCCAGGGCCCCTCGTCACGCGACGTCTTTGCGTATTTCGATCGGGAGCGCTCAGGCGCTGAAGAGAAGCTATTGGCCCCTGATGGCACCGTAGATCAGGCGATGTGGGACACCCGTCTTGACGATCTCAGCTCCAGGATCGAGCAGCGTGCCTTCCTCAGGCACCAGTTTCGGTGGGTCGAGTTTCTCGCGCACGCGGTGGACATTCCACGGCTCATGGGGCTGATCCAAGCCGCACAGTAGGCAGCGAATAGTCAGCGGACCCATGGAGTTCGGCTTGAACTGGAGTTGGACATACCCGTGCGGGCGGGCTACGGCGACCCAGCCCGATCGATGCTATCGGTGCGGGACTGACTCCGCGCTCACGCCGTTTGGCGACCCGTTCGCCGATATCGCGATCGGGAGCGGCTTCAGGCTCGCGGGCGGCTGCGGATAGAGGTGGCACGCCACGATGTGGCCGGGGGCCATCTCCATCTCCACTGGCGCCACGGTGGAGCAGATGTCCATCGCTGCAGGGCATCTCGGGTGGAAGCGGCAGCCAGAAGGTGGGTTGATCGGGCTCGGCACCTCGCCGTGGAGGATGATCTCCTCGCGTTTCTTGTCGGGGTGCGCGGGCAGCGCCGCGGAGAACAGCGATTTCGTGTACGGGTGGAGCGGGTTGGTGTAGAGCTCCTCGGTCGGCGCCTGCTCCACGATCTTGCCGAGGTACATCACGGCGACGTTGTGGGCGAGGTACCGCACGGTCGCCAGGTTGTGGGCGACGAGCAGGAAGGCGACGTCCATGTCTTCCTGCAGCTTCTTCAGCAGGTTCATGATCTGCGCCTGGATCGAAACGTCCAGCGCCGAGACGGGCTCGTCGAGGACCACCAGCTTCGGCTTCGCGACGAGCGCGCTCGCCAGAGCGATGCGCTGGCGCTGGCCGCCGCTGAACTCGTGGGGGAACAAGTCTCCTTGTTCCGGCCGCAGACCGACCTCCACGAGCAGCTCCGCGACGTGCTTCCGCACCGCGGCTCCACCGACTCGCTGGTTCACCACCAACGGCTCGGCGACGATCTCGCGGACACGCATGCGGGGGTTCAGTGAGCTCCACGGGTCCTGGAAGACGGCCTGGACGTCCATGTGGAACTGCTTCGCCTGGCGGCCGCTAAGGTTGTGCACGTCCAATCCACCGAGATAGACGTGGCCCTCGGTCGGCTTCTCGAGACGAAGGATGAGCTTGGACGTCGTGCTCTTGCCGCAGCCGGACTCGCCAACCAGTGCAAAAGTCTCGCCGGCGTTGATGCTGAAGCTGATGCCGTCCACGGCCTGCACCTGGCCGACGGTCTTCCGGAGGAGCAGGCCCTTGGTAACGGGGAAGTGCTTCTTGAGCTGGTCGACGCGGACTAGCGGGTCGTTTGCCACGAATCTTCCAGTAGCCAGCAATCTGCCTGGTGCTCGCCCTCGCCGTGGAACGTCGGCGGATACTCCTCGCGACACCGGTCCATGACGTGCGGGCATCGGGGCGCGAATCGGCAGCCCGGGGGCAAGTTGAACAGTGCGGGCGGCTGCCCTTCAATGGAGTAGAGCCGCTCCACCCGCTCGTCGATGTTCGGTACAGACGAGAGCAGCGCCTTGGTGTAGGGGTGTGATGGCCGGTTGAAGAGGTCTCGCACGGACCCCTGCTCCACGATCCGGCCGCCGTACATCACTGCCGCGCGGTCGCAAACTTTCGCCACGACGCCGAAGTCGTGGGTGATGAAGATGATGGAGACGCCCGTCTCCTCTTGGATTTGCTTCAGGAGCCGCAGGTACTGCGCCTGGATCGTCACGTCCAGCGCCGTCGTCGGCTCGTCCGCGATCAATACCTTGGGAACGGCGGCCATCGCCATGGCGCCCACTACGCGCTGCTTCATTCCCCCGCTCATCTGGTGGGGGTAGTCGTACATGCGGCGATCGGGCGCGGCAACGTTCACTCGTCGGAGCGCCTCGACAGCGCGCTCTCGCAGCGAGGCCTTCGAGGCGTTGTTCTCCTTCCGTATCGTCATCGCTTCAAGAAGCTGGTTGCCAATGGTGAAGACGGGATTGAGGGACGTCTGTGGGTCCTGCAAGATCATGGAGATCTTGCGGCCGCGAACCTTCCGCATCTCGCCCTCGCTCTTCTTCACGAGGTCCTCGCCGTCGAGCCAGATCTCGCCGGAAACGATTCGGCCAGCAGGCCGCGGCAACAAGCGAAGCAGCGATAGGGCGGTCATGCTCTTCCCGCTGCCCGATTCGCCCACTATGCCCAGCGTCTCGCCGTCGCGGAGCTGGAAGCTCACGCCGTCCACGGCCTTCGTGACGCCCCAGCGGGTGTACAGGTAAGCGCAGAGGTTGCGAACGTCCAGCACCACGGGCCGCGTGCTGGGGCTGGACTCGACGCGATTCTGCTCCACCTGCATCAGATCTGGCGCAGCTTCGGATCGAAGTGGTCGCGGAGCCAATCGCCGACCAAGTTCATGGAGAGGACTGCCAGCATGATCGCAAGTCCCGGGAACAGCGCGATCCACCACGCGCTCACGATCAAGTCGCGCCCGTCGGCGACCATGACTCCCCACGATGGGTCGGGCCGCGGAATGCCGGCGCCGAGGAAGCTCAGTGTGGATTCGAGGGTGATGACCGAGCCGACCTGCAGCGTAGCGAGGACGAGCAGCGTGCTGAAGATGTTGGGCAGGATGTGGCGGAACATGATCCGGAAATCCGAGGCCCCCGCCACGCGAGCTCTGGCGATAAAGTCGCGCTCCTTGATGCTCAGCGTCTCTCCCCGTACCTGGCGGGCATACCTCGCCCATATGAGGAGCGCCACCACGATGATCACGGTCCCCAACCCGGGCCCGAGCACCGCGACCAGCACGAGCGCCATGAGGATCAAGGGTAACGACAAGAATAAATCGGCGATACGCATGATCAGGCCGTCGACCCACCCGCCGAAGTAGCCCGCCATCAGGCCCAGAATGGTGCCGATGCTGCCGCCGATGACGATGGCCACCAGGGACACCGCGAGGGAGATGCGGGCGCCGAAGATCACGCGGCTCAAGATGTCGCGGCCCTGCTTGTCGGTCCCCAGGGGGTAGTCCCACGAGCCGGACGCCATCCAGGCAGGCGGCTTCAGCCGCTCGCCCAGCCGCTGCTCCAGTGGGTCGTGGGGAGCGAGCTGATTCGCAAAGATCGTAGGGATGACCAGCACGAGCAGCAGGATCGAGAAGGAGACGATCGGGTAGCGGCGGAGCGCGGTCGTCGCCTTCCCGAGCGCCTGGGCGCCGGGAATCGCAAATCCGCCGCCGCCGACCAGCTCGCGCCCGGTGCGCGCGTCAGTTGCCATTAGTCGAACCTGATCCGAGGATCCAGGTATCCGTAGAGCACGTCGACGAAGAGATTCATGAAGGTAAAGACCGCCGATACCGTCATCGTTACTGCTTGCACGACCTGGTAGTCGCGTGAGAGCACCGCCTGCAGTGCCAGGAGTCCGACGCCCGGCCAGGAGAACACCGTCTCGATCACGACCGAGCCGGTGACCATCGAGGCGACGACCATGGCGAAGTAGGTGAGTGGTGCGATGGAGGCGTTCTTCAGTCCGTGCTTCCAGATCACTTTCCACTCGGGCACGCCCTTGATGCGTGCCAGCTTGATGTACTCACTGTCGAGCACTTCCAGCATGGAGGATCGGATCAGCCGCGTGAACGCCGCCACCGTGAACCACCCCATGGCGATGGCCGGAAGGACCATCGTCTCGAGCCCGCCGCGACCAGACGTGGGGAACCACTTGAGCTGGACCGCGAAGATCCAGATCAGCACGATGCCCAGCCAGAAGGACGGCATGGACTGGCCGAACAGCGCGATCAGCTTGCCAAAGGAGTCGAACCACGAGCCCCGATAGGCGGCAGACATCACCCCGATGGGTACCGAGAGCAGCACGCTGAAGAGCAGCGCCAGCCCGGCAAGTTGGAGTGTGGCCGGTATGCGGCTCACCACGAGCCCCATGGCCGACTCACCGCGCCACTTGTACGATTCGCCAAAATCCCCGCGCACGGCGTTGCTGACGAAGATGAAGTACTGCTCGTGGGCTGGCTTGTCGAGCCCCCAGAGCTGGGAGATTCGCGCGAAGCTCTCCGGCGGAGCATCGGGCGGAAGCAGCACGTCGAGGGGGTTCCCCGTCAACCGTGCAAGGCTGAAAACCACGATGCTCACGCCGACCAGGGTGAGCAGGCTCTGTCCGAGTCTGATGAGGATGAAACGCTGCACTTTTAGTTGGATCCCGTTGGGCCTGCGCCCCAAATGTCCACGCTTTGTCCTCGCGATGAGACCGTTAGCGTACCAGGTTGATTAAGTCGAATGTGAGAGTCGTTTCGTCGAAATCGGCTCCGCTGCCTTGTACGAAACAACCATCCTGTGATGGACTAGGAGCGCGTTGCGGTGATGTACTCGGGGTTCGTCCACGTCCCCGTGATCGAGCCCGGCCATACGTAATCGGACACGACCTTCGGATCTACCACCGCCTCGGCGGGTAGCCAGAACAGTGGGATGTCGCCGTGGAGCTCGTAGGCCCGGTTTCCCAACGCTCGCCACATCGTTTCGCGTCTGCGCGAGTCGAGTTGCACCTGGATCTCGCGCATGCCCGCCTGAAGGTCAGGGTGCTGGAATCCGAGGTTGTTCCCAAAGATCGAGGTGGCATACACGCCGAACCCGTTCGTCTGCGGCGAGCTCGTCCCGACGATCAGGAAATGATTGTCGTATCGCAGCGTGCGCTGGGCGGTCGAGATCTCGGCGCCGTCGACTGCCATGAGGTTCACGTCCACGCCGATGGCGCGCCAGTAGCCGGCTATCGCCTCGCTCACGTCCTCGGCGCCGGAGAAGTTGGGAAGCGGACGGATGATGACGTTCGTCCTGAGGTTCGACTGACCGGCCTCTGCCAGCAGAGCCCTCGCGGCCTGAACGTCGTAGCCGTACTCGTCTTGGAAGCGAGTTACCCAGGATGGATCCCATCCCTCGCGCGTCGGGTGGAAGTGGTTCAGGTACATCACTTCCCCCTTGCCCGCGAAGAACGCTCGGTTCAACTCGGCCCGGTTCACCGCCTTGTTCAGCGCCTTTCGCACTCGTACGTCGAGCAACGGGCTGTTGGGATGCACGGGATACTCGCCCGTTTGGGTGTTCACAAAGCAGCACTGCAGCGAGAGCCAGGTCCGCACGGACTGCACGCGGCCCAGGATGATCTTCGAGCCCTGTGACTCGGCCTGGGGCAAGAGATCTGTGGGGAGGGTCGTGATCTGGATCTCGCCCGCCAGGAGGCCGGCGAGCCGACCCGAGGCTTCGTTCTGGTAGCGGAACTCGAATTCTGGGAAGTCGGGTGTTACGCGCCAGTGCTTGAACGGAACCCGCTCGTATCGAACGAACGAGCCCTGGGCCCGCTCTTTGAACTGATACGGCGCGGTCCCGGCGAGCGGAACTCCCTGGGGAGTCGGGTCCCCGATGGCATCAAAATGGTTCTTGCTCATGATCATGAGTCCGGCCCGGATCTCCGACACGACGGACTCGAAGTCCACGTCCGCCCGATTGTTGGAGAACACGACCTCGTGGTCGTTCACCACCTGGATCTCGTCCACCACAGTACGGAGCAGCACGTTCTGCGCGCCGACTGCGTCGTCCTTAGTGGTGTCTTGCCAGGAGAACACGACGTCCTTCGCCGTGAATTCGCCGTGGCCTCCGTGGAACTGCACGCCCTGGCGGAGCTTGAAGCGGAAGGACTTGCCGTCCGGCTCGACATTCCACGCCGTGGCGAGTTGGGGAACGAGCTGACCCGACTTGGCGTCGATGCCGATGAGGTGCTCGTACATCGGGCGAATCTGCCACTGGTCGGTCACAGAGTTCAGGCGGGGACTGTTGCTCTCCACGCCGGGGCCGGGGATCGCCATTACGAGGCGACGCACCTTCGGATCCGGGGAGGAACCCGCCGGACCGGTCGAGCGATCCGGCGCCGGTGCCGCGGGCGATTGGCAGGCCGCCATGAGAACTAGGCAGAGCACGACGCTCTGCACGTACATGAGTCCGGACGCGAAAGATGTGTACACTGCGCTCGAACGCTCCCCAGTCACCTAGTGCTTTATCGGTGTTGGCTCGGGAGTATACTGGACCACATCCCTACCCGACGGGACGGCCTGCACAGTTTTCATGGCCACGCCTTTGGCGAAATTTCCCGTCGGTTTCGTGACAGAGGAGGCCAGGTGCTAACCAAAGAAGACAATGAGCTACTCACACGCAGTGATGCAGATACCCCACTCGGCCAGATGTTCCGCCGCTATTGGCTACCCGCCTTGCTTTCAGAGGAGATCCCGGAGCCGGATTGCCCGCCCGTTCGCGTCAAGATTATGGGCGAGGACCTTGTGGCGTTCCGCGATAGCCACGGCAAAGTTGGCCTCATCGCCGAGCTGTGCGCGCATCGCCGCGCCTCCCTCTTCTACGGACGCAACGAGGACGACGGCCTCCGCTGCGTGTACCACGGCTGGAAGTACGACGTCGACGGACGTGTCCTCGAAACGCCCGCGGAGCCTGAGGGCAGCACGCTGAAGGACAAGGCGCATCACCCCGCTTATCCCTGTATCGAGGCATCGGGCGTTGTCTTCACGTACATGGGTCCGCCCGAGAAGCAGCCGGAGTTCCCGGCCTACGAGTGGCTGACCATCGAGCCGGCGAACATCGGCGTGACCAAGTTCATCCTCGAGTCCAATTACCTCCAGGCTCTCGAAGGCGACTGCGACACGTCGCACACCGCGTTCCTCCACCGAGGGAACAGCGGCGAGGGGATCGAGAAGCCGACCGAGAATGCCCCGACCTTCGAGATCGAACGAACGTGGTGTGGCCTGCGAGCCGCGGCGCTTCGGCCGGTAGACGGCGATCAGGTGAACGTTCGCGTCTCCACGTTCGCGATGCCTTTTATTGGAAACGTGCCCGTGGGTACCTGGGTCAACGGCAAGCTCGACGGCTACCTCGTCGTGTACCAGGTCCCGATGGACGACTACACGACGGCGCGCTACAACTTCCGCTTCAAGCGGAGCGAGCCGCTGATCGACAACGACATCATCAAGATGGATCGCATGCAGGTCGGCCCCGACTACCACCTGATTGCCAACCCGCGCAATGGCTGGCTGATGGACCGAAACGTCCAGAAGACGACCAACTACACGGGTGTCCAGGGCTTTGCCACGCAGGACGCGTTCGTGACAGACAGCATGGGCCGCATCTCAGACCGCAGTCAGGAGCTCCTCGGCGTGAGCGACTCGTACGTCGTCGCGCTCCGTCTGACCCTCCTCAAGGCGGTAAAGGATTTCAAGAAGGGCATCGAGCCGCCCGGCCTGGTGTTCGACCCGCTGAAGAACGACTACTCCGCTGCCGCGTGTACCGCGGTGACGGTGCCGGTTGGCACCCCATGGCGTCAGGTCGAAGAAGCGGTTTATGCCTGACCCAGCCCCGCAGGGCAAGTTCGTCAAGCTCGCCGGCGACGGCTGGGCTGTTGACGCGCACTACCACGAGCTGGGCTCAGGGGATGACTACGTCTTGTTCCTCCAGACGGGAGGGGCCGGTACGTCGGCGTACATGTCCTGGTATCTGAACCTCGAGCCGTTCGCGGCCGCGGGCTACCACGTGCTGGCACCGGACGCGCCGAACTTTGGACTCTCCGCGGTCCCCGGGGGGATGACCGTACCCGCGCCGGCCTTCACCGTCGCGTTCATGGAAGCGCTTGGCGTCGGATCGGCGCACCTCTTAGGGAACTCGATGGGTTCGATGACGAGCACGCGCGTGGCGATCGACCATCCGGATCGGGTGACGAGCCTGATCCTCACGGGTGGCGAGCCGCGCGTGGACACCGACCAGACCAGAGAGATCGCAAAGACTCTCGGCCAGACGGCGCGCATGAACTTCGTGCGCGAGATGCTGAGCAAGCCCGAGCTGAGCCTCTCTGATATGAACAAGGCGACCGGCGACTTCTTCTACGATAACCAACACCAGCGCGTTCCCGAGGTCTCGGCCATGCGGCTCGAAGACCTGCGACGCCCAGGCGTCCAGGAGCGAGAGCGGGCCGCCGCCTTCCGCCAGATCCAGGGCGGGCGGCAGAACAACGCGGCCTCGGACCTGGCGACGATCAAGGCCCCCACGTGCCTCATCCACGGCCGAGACGAGCGCTACTTCTTCGCTGCAGACGAGGCGCCGATCTTGATCGAGGCAGCGGTAAAGATGAGCTTCGTGGTTCCCAACGCCAGTTGCTTCCTCTTGGCCCAGTGCGGCCACTGGCCCCAGATCGAGAAATCCGACATGTTCAACGCGCTATCCCTCGAATTCCTCAAGCAGACCGGGAGATAATGACCGTGATCAACACACCAGACTACGACCTACTGGTACGGACAGGCCCCGGCACCCCAGGCGGCGAGCTCATGCGCCGATACTGGCAGCCCGCGGCGCTCTCGGAGGAGATCCCCACTGGCGGCGGCCCCCTGCCGATCAAGCTGCTCGGCGAGGAGCTCGTCCTCTATCGCGATGAGAATGGCAAGCCGGCGCTACTCGGGCTCCACTGCGCGCATCGCGGCGCCGATCTCTCCTACGGTCGACTCGAGGATGGCGGGCTTCGCTGCATCTACCACGGTTGGCTGTACGACAGCAGCGGTCGCTGCCTGGAGCAGCCCGGCGAGCCGGCGGGGAGCACGTTCCACGAGCGGATTCGTCAGGTGGCGTATCCATGCACAGAGGCGGCAGGCGTGGTCTTTGCTTACCTCGGCCCCGGCGCGCCTCCTATCCTGCCTTCCTACTACTTCCTGAGCGGGCCAGACGAGTGCACTTTCGCGCACAAGTACCACCACGATTGCAACTACCTCCAGAGCAACGAGGGCAACATCGATCCCTCGCACCTGTCGTATCTCCACCATTTCCTGAAGGAAGATCCGGCCTTGGTCGGCTCGTCGGAAGGATCGAACGGCGCGGTCGTTTCCTCTAATACGCTCTTTGGGCGGGACACGTCTCCGCACCTGGAGGTCGAGGAGACGGACTACGGCGTGCGCATCTTCTCGATACGGAACGCAGGCCCGGCTGAGAAGTACGTGCGGGTCACGAACTTCATCTATCCCAACGGCTTCGGGATCCCGACCCAGGGCGGCTGGCACGTGCCGATCGACGACACGAGCCACTGGAAGTTCCAGATCATGCGAGTGCCCAAGCCGCTGGACGGCCCGAAGCTCAAGCGGGACATGCTCGAGTCGATGACGCCTGACTATCACCACATCCGAAACCGGTCCAATCGCTACCTCCAGGACCGCGAAGAGATGAAGGGGCGGAGCATCGCTGGCCTTGGCCCACTATTTCAGAACCACGACAACTGGGCGACTGAGGGTCCCGGAGAGATTCAGAACCGTGCCGAAGAGCATCTTGCCTACACGGACAAGGCGATCTTCAAGGCGCGGCAGCTCCTCCTCCGCGCCGTTCGCGAGCTGCAGGCGGGAGAGGATCCGCCCCACGTTATCCGCAGCGCCGAGCAGGCCGGCATGACGCACCTGGTGTCGCTGCAGGAAGTGGTCCCGGACAGCGTCGATTGGCGGACTCACTGGCAGACCAAGGTGGTCGAGCACCCACCTCTCGTCCGCGTCTAAACTACCCCACTCTTAGGAGAACACGTGTCGTTGAGCCCTCACAATCGGTCTGTTCGGCTCTCTGTCGTCGCCCTCGCGTGTGCCCTCGCGGCTGCATGCGGTGGCGGCACCACAGCCCAGCAACAGCCATCGCGTCCATCCTCAGCATCGGGGCCTGTCGCCTCGCAGGATCCGGCGGTGCGCCGATTGGTCATGGCCGTCGTGCCCCCGGGCACGGAGAGCAACCAGGCTCGGCTCATCAGTCAGACCGAGAGCTGGCAGCTTCGGCCGCTCTACGAGCACCTGATCGGGCTCGACCCGACAAACGCGAAGTATGTGCCCATGCTGGCGACCGAATGGGGCCTTGAGCCCGACGGGATGTCCTATCGGTACAAGCTCCGACGCGGCGTCCAGTTCCATGGCGGCAACGGCGAGTTCACCGCGAAAGACGTCGTGTTCTCGTACGAGGACACCACGAAACAGGACGCGGTGAGCAGCGAGAACGCGCTGCTTCGGGGCGTCGTGGACCGCGTGGAAGTCGTCAACGACTATGAGGTGGTCTTCCACCTGAACAAACCGGATGTGGACTTCGAGTCCGTCGTCTCCGAGCAGCAGGCCGGCATGCGCATCATGAGCAAGGCGCACTTCGATGCAATCGGAGAGCCGACGCTGCAGGGAGCGCCGCTGGCGGGCACCGGCCCGTACCAGTTCAAGGAGCGCGCACAGGGCTCCTACATCCGCTTCGATCGGGTCCCGTACCAGCATTGGCGCGTACGGCCCGACTTCCCCGAGTTCGAATACCGCATGCAGACAGAGTCCTCGGGCCGTCTGGCCAGCCTGCTCGCCGGCGAGGTGCACATTACGAACCTTCCGTCTGACCTGCTCCCGCAGGCGGAGTCGAGCGGGTACAAGATCATCCGCGGCCGGGTGCCCGCTCTGCGGTCTTTCCTGGCCTGGCAGTGCTGCTTCGTCAACTCGCAGACGGGCGAATACCCGGCGCACCCGAATAGTCCGCTGATCGACCCAAGAGTGCGCCAAGGTCTGAACAAGGCGATCAACCGTGACGAGCTCAACCGGGCGTTCTTCGGTGGCAAGGGCGAGGTCATGCACCTCAACCACTTCCACCCGACGCGCGAGGGTTGGGATCCATCCTGGACCACCCGATTCCAGAGCGAGTACGGCTATGACGCAACTCGCGCACGTGCGCTGCTCGCGGAGGGCGGGCAGCCCAACCTGCGGACGAGCGTCATCGTGCGGCCGTTGGCGCTGTTCCCGGGCGCCGAGGACATCACCGAGGCGATCGCCGGCTACTGGCGAAACGTGGGCGTCGACGTCCAGCTCATGACCATCGATCCGGGCGAGATCTCGAACGGGCAGCGCCAGCTCCGCTTCGACAACCACTCGATAATGGTTGGCACGAGCGGCACGCAGTTCGTTGCCCTCGCCGTGTACAACTCATCGGTCCTGGGCAACTATCTCGGCGCCCAGCACCCGGACATCCAGGACTTCGTCCGCCGCATCCGCGTCGAGCTCGATCCCACGCGACGAGGCGACCTATACAAGCAGGAAGGCAATCGACGGTTCGACCTGCAGCTCGACGTGCCCCTCTTCTGGCTCCCCGCGGAAGCGATCGTCGATCCGAAGGTCGTCGCCGACTACGTGTTCCCTGGATCGATCTCGGGCACTTGGACGCACCCAGAAAACATCAAAGCCGTTCGGTAGGAGAGCGCATGTTCGAGAACTCGCTCCACATCAACCCGTACAAGCTGCCCGCGGACCAGCACGGCTGGCGCGGGCTCACGGTGCCCGGCAACCACAAGCGCAAGTGGTACACGGTTCTCCACAACGACCAGCTTCTCGTCACGGCGCTGCTGCTGATTCCTGGAGAAGCGTCGATTCGCCATTCGCACGAGAGCGGCGAGCTATCGGTCCACTTCTCCGACGAGATGCGGCCCGAGGTGACCTGGAACCCGCCAGGCGTGGTTCACGGTGGACCGGTTGTGAAGCCGTCACTGTCAGACGCGGTCGCGGAGAACCTCAAAAAGCAACAGAGCGCGCTCGGGACGAGCAACGCCGACATCACCTCGCTCGTGGAGCAGATCATGCAGCTCCAGTCGCAGATGCAGGAGCTGGAGCGCCAGCTCCGTCAGCAGACGAGTCCTGCCCCCTCGCCCCGCGTGATCGTCGACATCCTCTTCCCACCGTTCCGCACGACGATCGACGACCCCAACGCCGAGAGTAAGACCGTCACCGGCCAGTGGTTCGACTAGCAAAAGCCGCATAGGGACTGCAACGCCATCCCTATGCGGCTTTTCTTTTGTCTAGCGAGTGGCCTTGACGTTCTCGGGCTGGGTCCAGGTGCCGGAGATCGACCCCGGCCAGATGTAGTCCGACACCACCTTGGGATCGACCACTGCTTCGGCCGGGAGCCAGAAGAGCGGAATGTCCAGGTGGTTGTCATACAGGACGTTCCCCGCTTGCTTGTAGAGCTCGGCCCGGGGCGTCGGCGCAAGCTCGATTTGGATGCGCTTTACGAGGTCGTGCACGTCGGGATGCTGGCCCCCGATGTAGTTGCCCAGCACGGAAGAGTTGTGCGCCGCCAGTCCCACGAACTGGCTTGCGCTCGTCTCCCGCATGTCGAAGTGGTTATCGAAGCGGAGGTTCCTCTGCCCCGCCGCGATCTGCCCACCGTCGATTTCCATGAGCTGCGCGTCTACGCCGATTGCGCGCCAGTAGCCGGCGATCGCCTCGATAACGTCGCCCGCGCTAGCCACTGAGGGCAGCGTCTTGATGAAGAGGGTCGTCCTCAGGTTTGGCTGGCCCGCGTCCGCCAGGAGAGCGCGGGCCTGGGCGGCGTCGTAGCCGTACTGCTCAGGGAAGCGGGTGACCCAGTCGGGATTCCAGCCTTCGCGGGTGGGGTGATACGGGTTGCGGTGCATCACCTCGCCCTTGCCGGCGAAGAACGCGCGGTTGAGCTCGTCCCGGTTTACCGCCTTGTTCAGCGCGCGACGGACGCGCACGTCCATCAGCGGACTGTTCGGGTGGGCTGGATACTCGCCCGTCTGGAAGTTCACGAAGCAGCAGTTCATCGCAAGCCAGGTGCGAAGCGCGGGCACCCGTCCGCGAATGACCTTGAAGCCCCGAGCCTCTGCCTCCGGCAGCACGTCCGGCGGGAGGCTCGTCATCTGAACCTCACCCGAGAGCAGCGCCGCGAGCCGTGACGATGCCTCGCTCTGGAAGCGGAACTCGAACTCCGGAAAATCGGGAGTTACGCGCCAGTGCTGGAAGGTCACACGCTCGAACCGAATGTACGATCCCTGCGCCCGCTCCTTGAATGCGTAGGCGCCCGTTCCTGCGATGGGCGCGGTCTGGAGCGTCGGCTCGCCTACCGCGTCGAAGTGGTTCTTGCTCATGATGCGGAGCCCGGCCTGCTGCTCCGAGATCACAGACTCGAAGTCGACGTCGGGCTTGCTGAGGTGGAACACCACCTCGTAGTCGTTCACCGCCTCGACCCTGTCGACGACGGCGCGGAGGAGCGCGTTCTCACTCCACTGCGCATCCTCTTTGGTCGTGTCCTGGAACGAGAAGACGACGTCCTTCGCGGTGAACTCGCCGTTCCCGCCCTGGAACTGCACGCCGCGCCGCAGCTTGAAGCGGTACGACCTGCCGTCCGGCTCGATGCTCCACTCGGTCGCGAGCATGGGGGCAAACCGACCCGTCGTCGAGTCCACGCCGATCAAGTGCTCGTACATCGGCCGAAGCTGCCAGGCTTCGCCCTGGACGTTGAGCCGCGCGGTATTGCTCTCGGAGCCAGGAGCGGGAACTGCCAGCGTCATCCGGCGGACCGCCGGCTCGGCTGGGGCGTTACTTCCACTGGTGGTCGATCGTTGGGCGGGGGCGGCGCTCGGCGCGTTCGAGGTGCAGGCCAGAGCCAGCACCACAACCGTTCCAATTGCCGCGCGGCGACTCCAGACGAGTCGGTTCAGTGAGATCACACGATCACTCCACCAGCGGTTGTATCTCTCGATTGTTCTTAGGTTGTCAGTCGTACCACTGGCCGGTGACCACCTTCTGCTCGGGTAGCGCTGGATCGTCGATAAGGGTCCTGAACGGCGGGAACGTGATGTCGATGATGACCCGCGGCGCAGGAGCCGCCGTAACGGCTTCGCGGAGCTGCCGCTGGAGATCGGCCATCTGCTCCTGGAGCTCGGTGATCATGCCGACGAGCTGCGCCACGTCCGCGTTGCCGCCCTTGAGCGCCTCGCTCTGAGCAACGCTCGCCGCGACCGCGTCGGTGAGATTCGTCTTCGGCGCTGGCATCCCACCGTGCATCACGCCTGGCGGGTTCCACGTGACCTCGGGCCGCATCTCGTCGCTGAAGTGGATGGAGAGCTCGCCCGTTTCGTGGGAATGCCGTAGGCCGAACTCGCCAGGGATGCCGGTCAGCAGCGCGGTGACCAAAAGCTTGTCGTTGTGGATCACCGTGTACCACTTGCGCTTGCGGTTCCCTGGAATCGAGAGCCCGCGCCAGCCATGGTCCTTCACCGTGTAGGGATTGATGTGGAGGGACTCCGTGCCCTCACTGGACGGCAGGTTTTCCAAGGTTCTCTCCTTTAAATCGCGCCTTATCGCGCCGCTGAGGATGCGGTCGCGGGCTCGGCTTCCGTTTGGGGCAAGCGTTGCCGCCAGTGGAAGCGCCACGAGATGTTGCTGGGCACCATGTCATCCCGCGCAAGCACGTCTGGGAAGTGGTTCAGCTCGGGGTCGCGGACGACACCCAGCGGATCGCGTCCTTCTTGCACGGCTCGAATGCCCGCGAGCATGAGATTGCGCATGGTGATGATGCCACGATCGGTGTATCCGAGGTGCTCGGAGGATCGGTCATAGATCGGTCCCTCACCCTCGGTCGCCCAGGTGTCGTGGATGATGAAGTCCCGACCCATGCCGATGTACGCGTCGGTGTGCATCTCCTCGCGACTCTGGAGGTAGCGGTTCGCTCGGTTGCGCTTCAGTGTGTAGTCGGCCTCGGATGGCCGCTTGCGCAGCGCCAGGTCCGCCTCCCGATCGATGCCGGCTCGGTTGAAGGCGATGCTGTACTTCCAATGGTGTGTGTCGTCGATCGGCACGTGCCAGTCGGAATGGTAGGCGTTGCCGCCGCGGCTATCGACGAGCGAGCCATTGGGCATCAGGAAGGTTCGAACCTTCACAAAGTTCTGGTCCTCGTCCACCTTGCGGACGGCGTAGAGCTGCATGCCGAACTCGGTCTCGACCGGGTCGATCGTCGGCGACTTGTCCTTCGATTGAATGGCGTTACGGAAGTCGTCCGGCGTGGTGCTGATCAGACGGTGCAGGAACGAAAGGTGCTGCGGATCGAAGTTCCCCTCGTTGCCCTGAAGGTAGTTGCAGTCCTGGAGGTACTTCGTGACCGTGACGTTCTCCTCTGGCGCGGTTAAGAAATCATAGGCGGGCAACAACGGCGGCTCACCGGGGCCGAGATACGCGAAGACAATGCCCACTCGCTCCACTACCGGGTACGCCAGTTGGCGGATGCGCTCGTGGAACGTGCTGCCCGCTGGCTCTCCGGGCTGTTCGAGGCAGCGTCCATTCCGGTCGTACAACCACCCGTGATAGATGCAGCGCAGGCCACCGTCTTCGGTCCGCCCGTAGGACAGATCCGCGCCACGATGGGCGCAGTGGATCCCGAGGAGCCCCGGCTGGCCCGTATCGTCACGGAAGAGCACGAGGTCCTCGCCGATCAGCTTGATGGGCAGAGGAGCGCCGCCGATGGGGAGCTCCTCTGACAGGGCCGCGGGCTGCCAGTATCGGCGGATCCAGTCCCCGCCCGGGGTGCCTGGGCCGATACGGGTCAACAGGTCGTTTTCTTCCTTGCTCAGCATTCTCGCTCTCCCTTGGCCCGTTCTCCGTGCTCCGACGGGCCTACTGCAGGTGTAGTCTGGCTGGTCCTACGATTCGGATTCGTTGGGTGCGAGTTTAGTCAGAAACTCCGAGGATGTGGTGACCCAGCCGTAGCGCCGCTTGATCGCGAAGAGCGCCGCTTCGTGCGTCTCTGGCAGGATGGCGCCGCAGCAATCGGACAGGAGGACGGGCCAGTACTCGTGGAAGTACGCGTCGCGTGCGGTCGCCTCCACACAGGTCGGTGTGCCGATCCCCGTGAGGAACAGGTACTTGATGCCCCGACGCCGCAGGAGGGAGTCGAACTCGGTATTGACGAAACCGCTGTACACGGTCTTCTTGAACACGATGTCGCCCTCGACCGGCGCCAGCTCGTCGACGATCTCCGCGCCCCAGTTGCCGTCGATACATGCGCCGCGGGCAAGCGCCGGATCCTCCTCGAGGTTGCGCTTGTTGGACTTCTGATACCAGGGGGATTCCTCGGTCGGACGCAGCGCCGGGTCGCGCGGGATGATGTTCTGCGTGTAGAACACGGGCACGTTCAACCGACGCGCGCCTTCGAGGACCTTCTTGATCGGCCCGATGACGTTCCGGCCATGGTTCGTGTCGGCGCCCGTCAGGTCGAAGAAGCCACCTGGCGCGATGTCGAAGTTCTGCATGTCGATGACGACGACGGCTGATCGCTCTGGGTCGAACTCGATCGTCTCCGGCTCGGCGTTGAGGTTCAGCTTCATGGTGCCTCTATTCATCAGTCTAGTGCGGAAACCCAATTATGGCGCACGGAAGAGGCGGCCATGGAACAATTCTCTATAGCTCTACTTGTGCATCCTGCAACCGGCTATAGGGTACACTCGCCCCTTCCCGGAGGACACAAAGACGGCCTGCAGCCGGTGCCGGCTGCAGGCCGTCTTTAGGGGTTCTTGGCTGTTATCGGCGCGTGATCGCCGCGGCTGCCGCGGATGTGGTCGTCACCGTGGTGACGATGGGTGATGCGGCGCTCTGATTCCCGAAGGTGTCTAGCGCGACTACCGCGAAGGAGTAGATCGTGCCCGCCGTGAGTCCCGACACGACTGCTGCCGTGGCGGCGCCGGGCGCCCCGTTCGAGGCGGAGGCCCGGGCCCCCGGGGCGGCCCGGAAGGCCGCGGGAACCCCCCCCGCC
>Ga0080064_1000316_pt1 | contig 139296 bp, 164 predicted proteins | sample Subgrocontami54m_FD_69260 | JGI IMG/M metagenome (GOLD analysis project Ga0080064, IMG submission 69260) | Subsurface groundwater microbial communities from S. Glens Falls, New York, USA - GMW46 contaminated, 5.4 m (SPADES assembly) (version 2) ...
GCTGAGTGGCAAGCCAACCTGGCTGGGGCTGGTTGATGAACATCTTATAGGCAGCCGCGACCAAGGGAGCGGAACAACCGGTGTTGTTGGTCACCTGGAAGGTCAGTTGGCCGTTCTGGATAGTCCAGGTTTGGGTCACCGCCGCCGTGCCTTGGATAGCGTAGTATTCAGCGGCGGTCATGGTGCCATTATTGGCGCAGTAGGTGACAGCGTGGGCCGGAGCGGCCGTGCCGATAGTACCAATAACCATGATCGACACCATGGCTACACTTAAAATTAGATTCCCTTTAAATGAGGTCTTCATAGAGATACTTGGGTTAATAAACGTTAAAAAAAATAATTAAAGTTATAAATGTCGCGTGTTTGTTTTAACCGCCCTTTATAGCACTAAGGCTATTTTCTGTCAATGGCTGATTTTTGTGTTAAATAAATAATGACTTTTTATAGCCATATTTAATTAATCCTCAGATTACCATGAGGGCTAATTACCCTGGACGGACTTTTTGACGATAAGAAAAAAGCCTCACTACTAAGCGAGGCGATTAAGATCGATCTTTTGTCCGACTGTCGTTTTTTTTCGTCACCAGAGGAAAGATGTCCCCTCCGGGTTTAAAGGAATGGTGGCATTCTCGAATCAATCGTAATGTCCCTAGCACACACACCAGATACAGGCCTTTGTTCCAAATTCCTGTATCAACCCATGCGTTCCTTAGCAACGGCACTATTAACAAACAGTTGCCAGTCATCGCCATCCAATACATTCGGCGTTGCACCCTAGCTCTCCTTCATTCATCCGGAAACGTGAATCAACGGCTTAGTGTTTTTCCAACGATTAGCCAGGAGCGGGGAGGTGGTACTCCTCAAGCGCCGGAGTAAGTACTACTTGCCTGTACTTTGGCTCTGCTGCTTGCACGGAACGAACTTGCAATCGGTAATATTTAGAGCACCGTAATGCAGGATCGTAGCACTGAAAAATTATCGTTGCCCCTGTAACAATTTTTCTTGCCGGTAACTCCTCTGTCACCGCAATGTTGTGCGAGCAACATCCATTCTTGATCAAGCATTGCACATGTTGCTCATCGAGTAATTGCATTTCCATATAGCTCAGCTCTCTATTGAACAGGATGCGGTGGACCTAATTTACAACGTACACAACTGCACCCTCCTTATTATATGAAATATGATCCTTGTCAAATTTAGAACTATCTTTTGACTGCCCGTAGAGATTCATTAAGATATAAATTACTATTGAGCCCTCGCTGGGAGTCGAACCCAGAGTATCCACATTAGAACAATGGCGGTTTAACCATTAACCGACGAGGGCAGTTAATCCCGCAGTAGATGCTGCGGATTTGACCCTAGCGGTTGCTTCTGTAGAGGCTTCGTCCTGAATAGTAGTTGGAGTCAGTTTGGCTTGATGGCGTATACCAATCTGAAGAATATTTACGTGTGGGAGAGGAATAGGAGCTGTTATAGCGACTGCCACCACGGTAGCTGTAGTTGTCGTATCGTAAGCTATTGGGATTAGAGCGCACGTGCGGGCGGACATAGGTCCCATTACTGCGATAGTTAACCATTGACTGACACATAGGCAGCAGCCGTGCTTGGAAAAGCAGCTAGTCCGATAGTAAAGACAGCCAAGATGGCGACAAGAGCGTAACGAATAGATCCTTTATTCATAGCCAGTCATCATTGCACGACTTCCGGCTTTTTTCAAGGCATCCTTCTAGCTCATAAATACTGTTACCAAGCGCCGACTGGATAGCTCATAAATGGGTTACCGTATTCGTCTATGAAGATGGCAACTAAAAAAGACACCTTCAAAATAAAAGGAGAATAAAAGGGGTCAAGTACATTTTTCCCTAAACGGCATGCCAGCAATAAATGTACTTGACCCCTTTTCCGACATCTTGACCCCTTTTCCGACATCTTTTTTCAGGACACCAGCATTACTTGTAGATTTGCAGAGCTTGCTAACGTCATCACGCATATGCTCCAATCCACAGAAATAGGTAGCTCTCTTGAAATAAGCCTGGTATCTTTTGTCACCTAACGGGTCACCTTTAATTATATTGGCATACATAAGCAGGAGGCTTAAATGGTAGAACCAGTCAAACCTGTAGGGTGTGTCAGCTAGGATTTTGCAGATGTCGTAATACAAAATGTAGCTTTCCTCGATTGGAAACATCGTCAAACCCTTGTAGGTAAACGCAACCTTTTTCTCTGGGGTCAACTTGTATCTAATTTTCCATATCTCTTCCTCGAACTGCTTGACCGACTCGTATCGACGACTTCTGAATGCTCGTTTAATTAGATCAAGAATCATTGAGTTGTTTATTGTTCGTGGCTCTAGGATTATTGCTTTGGGTCCTTGCTTTTTCCCTCAACTCGACAAGTCTATAAGCATTGCCTGAATCGCCGTAGTACCATCTCCAAGTCTGTCCTAGTTCAAGCTTAGCTTTTGCATTCTCGTCTGGCTTTTTCATAGTTTCCATTCGCTTGAAGTAATCCGGTGGAATTTCTTGCCAATCCCTACCTAGCAAGGACTTAAATTTCTTTTCAATCTCGTCTTTGATTATCGAATATTCTGTTCTTTCATCCCCATCTCTTTCCCATGCATCCATATCAACATCCAACATAACTCGTGCGTGCTTGAGTTCTTGGAGTGCAGAGGCATAATTATTCCAATCTTTTGCTACCTCCAATACCTTTTCTGGGTGATGCACAAAACGCTGCTTGAGTCTAAAATAATTGATTTGCATCGCATCAAACGCATCCTGACAATCAACGAAATGTGGCGAATCAAAGTGTTCAAGGGCAAAAATCTGTTCATTTAAGTACCTGACATTTGACTCAATATCTTCGACGCTAGTTACTTCCTGTTGGGCACCATGCCTATTGGTTTTGCGTTTCTTCCAATAAAAATAAGTAGCGATAAATACTGCCAAAACAATTATCCAATCTGGAATATACATGCTGGATTAATACCCTGAGTTAGCGAATATAGTGTTGCCTATTGTCTGATACGAAGAACCATCGCTACCAAAGATAGTATTTCCTATCTGATTATAACTAGTACCATCACTGGCAAAAGTGGTATTACCAATTTTGTTGTAACTTGTGCCATCGCTTCCAAAAATTGTATTGCCTATTTTGTTGTAACTCGAACCATTACTGCCAAAAACGGTGTTGCCTATTTGGTTATAACTGGTCCCATCGGAACAAAAAGTTGTACTCCCAATTTTGTTACAACTTCCATTTCCACGACCAAGAATACTAATTCCAGAGTTTGGAGTCGGTGATGGGAATAAATATGTTGAGCCAGAATATGAAGATGTTTTACCTATCGACGTTGGATAATGTTTCCCATATAGATTGGTTAGATAGCTCAGGAGATAGAGTTTCCTCAAGACCTCGTTGGTATCTGCTTTGTTTTTTGAGAGAGTTGTGGTTTTCGGAGTAACTAAAGATTTAGGCATCGTTAAACCCTTGGCTTTCTGAAATAGCATTGCACCTCGCAATTTTGATTCAGTGACTTTATCGCGCCTTGCTCTCTCTTTCCAGTATTCGCTCTCTGTCACATTGATTTTCTTGCCGAAAACCTCGTTAAATATCTTATCAACCACACTTGGAACTTTTGAATTGTTGGGTATATAGTCTGCTGCTTTGGAATCCGTAGTCGCAATTTTACTTTTCTCTGTTTTTTCAATAATGGCAGCTGAAGCTTGTGGAACAAGTAGAAAAAATAAGGCTAGAAAAATGCTTCCATGGCGCATAAAACTATTCATAGTAAGTCAAGTTTAGTGTTTTAAATGTTCTGCTAAATACACATCTCCATTACCCGTTAGCCAACTAAACCAGGTAATACTTTTACCAAAAATAGAGGGGATACCTGAGGGAGATACTTGTTGCGGCCCATCATCTGAGAGTTGCCTTACTTGCCCCGTTTTACGATCTTTCACCCAGACATTCTGGGTAGCGGCATAGGCTTGCGTCTCGCCGTCATGGAATAGTGTTTGGAACTGCTGCCACGCAATATAGCGATCAGAAATCGTGGGGTAGCCGACTGATTGAGAGTCAGGGTTGTGGACTAATGAGACACGACCTTTCTTTAAGTCCTTCAGCATGAGCACACTGTGGCCGCCACTATCTTCTGCCCAAACAACTGTATTCTCATCAATGTCAGGTGTCTGGCTGCTGCCACTATCTTCATTAGTCAGCTCAAAGAATGACTTGGATTTGAGATTATACCCCCGCACACCGTAGAATCCGCCGCCCTTATTGAAGTACCAGACGACCTTACTGTCAGAAACACGCGGGCGGGCAGCTTGGTCGGTGATGGCTATGCGTTTGTGCGTATCAATGTTGTAGGCAAAGAGCTGACCAAAGCCACTACCATCGGTGTACACAACCCAGGGTTTGTCGATATCGGTCGCAGTTAGGTACCCCGGCCCAGTAGCGATAAGCTGTTCTTTGTTGTTTTTAAGATTCAGTAGCCAGATATTTGAGGTATTGGTGTCAGAGAGATATTCGTTATAGAGAAGGTGGTTACCTTGTAGTCCAGCGGCTTGATCATGGCCGGGACCTTGGATAATGGGGAATTCCTGCTTGGTCTTGAGGTTGTACCCCCAGACATCGGTATTCTGCCCATTACGGAAATCGGTCCAGACAATAGTGTTATCAGAGATAATGGGACCGTTTTGCTGGTGCTCTTCAGTCGTAATTTGGCTAGTGGTCCAGGAAGGAGCAGCGTGGGATGTAAAAGGCAACAGTAGCAATGCTGCTGCGAGTAAAGAAAAAATAAATCTTGGGACTTTTTTCATGATCATTTTAGTGGACTTGAAGAAAATAAGTTGGAACTTTCCTTCTACGATGAGATTAAACAATTTCTGGCGTGGGTCAAGGAGTTTGATGGTGAAGCCTACGCTCAAATGCCGACTTTAATACCGGTTGTTCAACCGAGCTGATGATAAGCATTGTTAAGCTCACCACCTACAGCCGTATATTGTGAAAGGCGGAGCCGGAAGAGTCTACTTTTTTTGAACTAGGTGACGAAAGCGAAACATCGTCCCAGAACCTCCCTTGAGATACTTTTCAAAAATAGCTGCTTCGGACTTTGTGCGAAACCCGCAAAACCATGCAATCTGCCATGGGCGACCGCCTGTAGTTGCCGATACGTGACCTAAATTGTGCTGATGCAGACGTCGTTCAAGATTGTCGGTTTGACCAATGTACTGATTACCAATTTCATTACGAAGAATATAGACAAATTGCCACACGATTTATTTTAGCAGATCAGCCGTCCGTCGCTCGCTACGCGAGGCTATGGACGGCACCGACCTCCAATAACAAAACGAGCCGACAAGCGAAGTGCTTGCCGGCCGTAGTCTCGCCAAAGGCGAGCGGAGGTCGGTGGACATGGGCGGAATTGAACCGCCGTGTAGAATACGCCCTAACAATGGTCTACGTGTGTAGCTGATCTGAAGTTCGAATCGAAGCAATACGATAAAAAATCAGCAGAATTCGTACCGCCGCGCAAGTGATGTGCAGTCAGGATGAATGGCACTTAGCACTCAACCTCTAGCCTCTAATATTGCACCGATACATCACGCGAGGCGAATGAGTATCGATGGTTGTTGCGATTAGGCAACAACAGACGCAAATGAAGGAACCGCAAAAGCGTTAGCAAATGCAGCCTTCACGCGCTGTAGTGTGTTTGCACGTAACAGGTGAATCATGAGATTAACGTGCACTAGATTCATGGCACGACACGCGGATTGTTAAAACTACATCCTATCGAGGCCTAGCATGCCCGAGAAGTGGGTGAAGCACCCAGGACTGTGAACGAAAACACGCGTTGTAATTCCCAGCGGGAATTACCCGCTCAACCCTCGGCCTCACTCGGTCGCCCTTGGGGCGACCACCCTGCCCGTTCGGCCTGCGCATGGTTTCTTTTCACACTCCTGGCTGCTTCTGTGGTGAAAGTAGTAAAAAAGTTATAAAGAAACTATTCCTTACCTCTCAAGAGTCTATCAACATCGCGCTCAATGTCACGTTCTTTTTTGTCTTGTTTTTTATCGAACTTCTTTTTGCCTTTGGCGAGCGCGATCTGCAGCTTCAAGTGGGGACCCTTATTGTAAACACGAATTGGAATTATTGTCAATCCTCCCGCCTTACGGGTATCCATTAATTGCCCAAGCTCGGCCTTTTTAAGGAGAAGGCGGCGCGGGCGAACGGGGTCATACGTTTCGGGGGTGTTGCTGGGTTGCCAGGGCGGGATGGTGGCGTTAGTTAAATACGCTTGGCTATGATGGATGGTGACAAAGGCTCCGCGTAGGCTCATGTGGCCAGCGCGGACGGACTTTACTTCGGTGCCGAGCAATTCTAAACCGGCCTCAAAGTGATCGAGGACTTCGTAATCAAAGGTGGCACGGCGATTGTAGGCTAAACTCTTCATGCTTGCATAGTAATCGGTAATCAGTAATCTGTAATCAGTTAGGTGCCTTTGAGCTTGATTTTGGCGTTAAAATTGGCTATGCTGCCGGGGTTGATGCGCATAGGCGCATTTCTTTTAATAAGCTACTTCCTAATAAGCTATCCCCCATGCCCGCTCGACGTCGACGGTTCCGCAGCCGTCCTAAACCACAAGTAAAGCGCCCGCCTGCCAATGATGAAATCCGTTACCCGGAAGTTCGTTTAATTGGCCCGAATGGCGAGCAGTACGGCGTGGTCACCAGTGATGATGCTCGGCAAAAAGCCAATGAAGCGGGCACGGACTTAGTGATCGTGGCCGAGAAAGCGAACCCACCAGTCGTACGGATCATGGATTTGGGTAAGCACATGTACGAGAAGCGGAAAAAGGATGCTAAGCAGAAGGCGAAGAGCAAAAGTGGTGATATTAAGGGTATCCGTATCGGTTTCCGGATGGGCGAACATGACTTAGAAATCCGCCTGCGCCAAGCTGAACAGTTCTTACAAGAAGGCCACAAAGTGAAGCTGGAGATGCGTTTGCATGGCCGGGAAAAAGGACGCGTCGATATGGCACAAGACACCATGCGGAAATTCGTTACCTTAGTACCAGGTGGCGCCACGCAAGAAGGTGGCATTAGCAAGTCCCCTAATAGCCTGTCGGTGATTTTGGCGCGGACGCGCACCACCAAGCCGGTAGAGGCGGCTAATTTGACAGCCGACGCTCAATAATTTATCGTGTACGTCTAACAACTGCTATGAAACAAAAGACCAAAAAAGCAGCCAAGAAGCGTTTTAGTTTCTCCTCCAAGGGGAAGGTGCAACGCCGCCACATCGGCCAAGCCCATTTTAACTCCCGCTCGACTGGTGAAGATGGTCGTCGCAAGCATGGCGCTGAATCCGTCGACTCAACTGACTTAGATCGCATTGTTCGCCTACTCCCGTATAAATAACCTGTATGTCTAAAGCCCCCAAAAGCGTAGCGCGCCGAGCCCGGCACAAGAAATGGCTGAAACGAGCCGAGGGTTTTCGTGGTCGCCGCAAGAACGTGTATAAAATTGCTAAGGAAGCAGTGCTTAAAGCTGGCCAACATGCCTTTTTCGATCGTCGCAAAAAGAAAGGTAACTTCCGCCAACTGTGGCAGTTGCGTATTAACGCGGCCGCTCGCGAACATGGGCTGACCTATTCCCGCTTAATGGCTGGACTCAAAGTGGAAAAGAGCGAGCTGAATCGCAAAGTCTTAAGTGAAATTGCCGTTATTCAACCCACTATTTTCAAGGCAATTGCTGATAAAGTAAGCAAACGTTAAGCAACCCAACCTACTCCCTGTCGTCATCACGCAGACTAGATTGCTTCGTCGCAGACTCCTCGCAATGACGGCGAAGGGAGCTCTCCCTTGCAATGACGCAGGGGTTACTCCACGCTTTTTGTCATCGCCCTGGCGGGGCGATGTTTGGTATATAGGAAGAAGCCAGCCACCACCACAATGCCGATAGCATCAATCGCCACATCTACTGGTGAACCATGGCGACCAGGCACATACGATTGGTGCCATTCATCTATCATGGCGTAGGCCAAGCTCCACAATGCGGCGGCCGCGGACGATTGTCGCCACCCCGACGCAGCCCAGGCCTTAGTCACTACGTAGGTGAGACCACCAAACACCAGCACGTGAGCGATCTTGCGCAACAAAAAATCTTGCTCAAAGGAACTGCGTAAATCGGGTTGGGCGGATAGGTACCAAATGCCGGCCATCCACAGCAGTACTACTCCCCACCACATACAGACTCTGGCTTGCGTCATAGTGTATATTTAACGCAGTATATCACTATGAAAATACTGGTCACTGGCGGGGCGGGATTTTTAGGTAGCCATTTGTGCGACCGTCTAGTTGAGCGGGGCGATAGCGTGGTGTGCGTGGATAATTTTTTCACGGGCCAAGAAAAAAACATTGCGCACCTTAAGGATAACCCTCGCTTTACGTTACTCACCCACGACATCATCGATCCGCTTTGGGACGTGGAGGTTGAGCAAATTTATAACCTGGCTTGCCCCGCTTCCCCAATTCACTACCAGCACAATCCCATTCGAACGATTAAAACTTCCACAGTGGGCATGGTGAATATGTTGGGGTTAGCCAAGCGCTTAGGTGCCCGGATTTTGCAGGCATCGACGTCGGAAGTGTACGGCGACCCGACGGTGCACCCGCAACCGGAAACGTACTGGGGTAACGTGAACCCGATTGGAATACGCAGTTGCTACGACGAAGGCAAACGGGTGGCAGAAACGTTATGCATGGATTACCACCGCCAAAACAAGGTTGATATTCGAATCATTCGTATTTTTAATACCTACGGCCCGCGGATGCATCCGGAAGACGGCCGCGTGGTCAGTAACTTTATTATGCAAGCCCTGCACAACCAGCCCATTTCGCTGTACGGCACTGGCAACCAAACCCGCTCGTTTTGCTACGTGGATGATTTAATTGCCGGCATGATGGCAATGATGGATCAAACGGGCAGCATCGGGCCGATTAACTTGGGCAACCCAGCGGAAATGACGGTGAAAGCGTTAGCAGAAAAAGTAGTAGCGTTGACCAATTCCGCTTCAAAAATTACGTACCATGATTTGCCATCAGATGATCCGAAGCAGCGCCAACCAGATATTACCCAAGCGCAGACGGTTTTAAACTGGCAGCCAACGGTGGCGCTAGATGAAGGGTTAGCGCGCACTATCGCCTACTTCAAACAACTCTAATTGGACTTGCTGCGCGTAGCCGAGATTGCTTCGTCGAAGACTTCTCGCAATGACAAGATAAGAGAGTAGTGCCTCACAATGACGGCGAATACCTCTTAGCGCAGACACTCAACCGTGGGGGCGAGCAAGGTTAATGGCAGGCTGCCTAGAATTTTACCGCTGGTCACTTCGCGGGCCAGCAAAGTGCCTGTGTCGGTGCCAGTACACGGCAAGGTAATGCGCGTGGCCAACGTGCTGACACTGCCATGTCCCACAAATGTTTCGCCTTCACGCGTGCGCCAGACTAATTCTATTTCAGCCGGCCCTGTGCCTTGCGCCCAGCGAACGGCCACGGGCACGCCTCGCAGCGCTGGATCAGATAGGCTGAGTTGCAGAACTTCCGAGCTACTACCGGTGCTGCGGATGGCAATGCCGCCCACGGTGGCGGCAGCGAAGCCCACTAAGACTAAGGCTAAAATACCGAGGATGGCGAAGACGATTTTGAGATTGCTTAAACTATGATGCATTTTCTTCGAGGTTATGAAGTAAACGGCGGCGTAGGCGCTTTTCGCGCATCCATGGCGCGTACCGATTCCAGGGTGAATCAAATTGCTTAAAGAAATTTTCCATAATCCGGGCTTCTTTTGTTTCGGGAGCTTGCTGGCCGACAAGGAGTTTGCGACCTTGGCGATTAATGACAAAGAACTCGCGCCGGCCGGTCCAGTAGATGAGTACCCACAGCGGCGACACTAACAGGATCACGGCGTATACACTTAGATTGATACTTAATAGCAAATCAAACAAGCCGTGGATAAACCAGGGCACCAGGAAGGCTTGGAGCAGGTAGCGCCGCGGCCGGTAGACGCTAAAGATGCCCTTGGCAATCAGCGCGCCCATGATTCCGCCGAAGCTGATATGAGCCAAGGTGGAAATGACGAAGCGTAAGAAAAAGACGAAAATTAGTGTATCAAAGCTGCCTTCCCGAATTAAACTTAAGAAGTAAATCGTGTTTTCCAGAGTGGCAAAGCCTAAGCCGGCGGCTAAACCGATAACTAAGCCGTCAAAAATTTGATCCACCGAGCGGCTTCGGCGAAACCAGAAATACAAGGCGCCAAAGCGCAGTCCTTCTTCAATCAAGGCGACCACTAAGAACGTGCCAATCGCGGGAAGAATAATATCGAGCGGGCGCTGCAGTGGCAACAAGGCCCCGTCAAAGTTGTGAACAGTGGTGGGTGAAAGATATCCCCACAATGCCTGCGTGCGAGATTCAAAGAAGAAAGCTGGTGCCACGATGGCGACACCCACTGCCATACCGTACAACACGGCGCGAATGGGAACGGGGCGATCATGTCGACGCAGATACCACAGCCATAAAAATAATCCGGCGGGGAGCAAACTTAACAAGAACGCCAGGATGGCGAGAGAAACGCCGGCGGGGAGCAAAATGGTTTGGTCCATGGCTAACGGCTAGCGCCGGTTATGGCCGCACCTAATACGGCCACTGATTCTGCACCCTCAAGTAGCGAGCCGTTAATAACAAACGTGGGAATGCTAGTTACCCCGGCTTTGATCCCAGCTTGCACATTCTCGGCAACTGTAGCGGCTTGCTCATGATTACGCATGCACTGGTCGAACGAATCCAGATTTAACTCAAGCTGGGCAGCGGTAGCGCGAAGATTGGCTTCGTCCAAGACGGTACCTGGTTGGGTGATACGCTGCGCGTACTCCCAGAATTTTTGTTGGGCATCGGCACAATGGGCAGCTTCGGCGCTGGCTTGTGCCTGCGGATGAATTTGGCTTAAGGGAAAATCTTTAAATACGAGCCGGGCGCGGTTGGTGTTGAGGTACTGGCGCTGTAACTCGGGTAACACGGTGCGGTGCCACTGCGTGCAATACGGACACTGCCAATTAGAAAACAGGACGATAGTGACTGGGGCAGTTGGTGAACCAAGGCTGGGATCATGTTCACTGATGGCTACCACTGCTTTTTCCGGTGTTGCCACAGCCAGAGCCGCTCTCAATTCAGTTGGAGCTGGATTGCGCTCTACCTGCGAAAAAAAGAAGGCGAGCGCAATAATAATGCCGGCAATAATAATTGCCACGGCTAATCCCCACGATTTCGAAGTAGTAGGTGAAGGCTCCACGGGGTTATTGTATCGTAAAACTGACCAAGATAGCGACCGCCCCCAAGTTGGGCTACTATCGAATTATCCCCTATGGCCCAACGCGAACGCATTACTGTCACTATTCGCAACGACTTATTGCGCAGCCTTGACCGCATGATCGACCACCAGCGGATCCGGAACCGTTCTCACGCCCTGGAGGTGGTGCTGTCCCGCAGCTTGGCCACTGAAACTAAACAGGCCGTGATTTTAGCCAGCGGCGAAGGCATTAACCTGCGGCCGTTTACGTATGAAATTCCTAAGCCGCTCATTCCGGTGAATGGCCGGCCGCTCCTGGAGCACGCTATTGAAGCGCTGCACCACTACGGCATTCGCGATATTGTGATAACGATTAGCCACTTAGCAGATAAAATCCGACAGCACTTTGGCGACGGCTCGAAGTGGGGCGTACACATTCGGTACGTCGAAGAGTTAAGCCCCAGTGGTACTGGCGGGGCGTTGCGCGCGGCACAGTCCTTGTTAGGTGATGCGCCCTTCTTAGTATTGTACGGCGACGTGCTCTTGGATTTAGACTTAACTGAATTTCTACAGGCGCACCAACACCTGAAAGCCGCAGTCGGGACGATTGCCCTCACCTCTGTGGCTGACCCATCGGCTTATGGCGCCGTTCGCTTGCGCGGCACGCGCGTTGTTTCTTTTTCCGAGAAACCGATCATTAGCGGGGATGTTTCCCGGTTAGTTTTTGCTGGCTGCGCGGCGTTTGATCCGAGCGTTTTTAGCTTCCTGCCCAAAAACCAAGCGGAGTTGTCCTTAGAGCGAGATGTATTCCCGGAATTAATTGAACAAGGCCGCTTGTATGGCTACCCGTTTGAAGGCCAATGGTTCGATGTTTCTACCCCTGATACCTACGAACAAGTCCTCAAGCACTGGAAAAAGTAGCATAATAGAGCCTTTTTATTGCCACTAATTGTGCCATTGACAGCTGTGGATATGTTGTCATACACTATCATACGCTGTGTGCTAGTATAGACACACGAAAGAGCTTTTCCTTTCTTTTCCAACTCAGGTTTCACGGAGGTACGTGTCATGTCCTCGTTGGCCATGTCTGATCCCATTGTTTCTGATTCGGAGCTTCTCGTGCTGAATATCGAAGAAGCTAAGAAGCTGGTGCAAAAAGCGCTCGCGCGAGCGAGCACGCCAGTTCCCGTCCTCATGAGTCGGCAAATCTTTCTCTTGCACCTGCACTTTTTAGGTGCCACGCTGGATGAGAAAGAGGATGACGTTCTGTTGCCACGCACTATTTCATTTTCTTGAAGGAGAACGGAGCGTATGGATAGCAGCATAACGGAAACGGAAATTGCGGTCGAAACGGAAATTGATCGCGAGCTTCGATTACAAGCCCTGCCTTGCAATGAAGCTACATCGCTCGGTCATCCCCGTGTCGAATCCCAACGGTTTCTCGACAAGAACTTTGACCCGCTCGAATTTTACTAGTACTGGGCTAGCTTACCACGGAGGTGGACCATGACCTTTCCATTGATTGCGGCTCTCAATCCAGAAGTGATCAAGAATATGAGTCGGCCGGAGATGGAGGACGTTTTATATGGGCTCCTATCAACTGCTCAGGTTTCGCACGCTAGCGACCCAGAATTACGCGAAATGATCGGGCAAATGCACGACGCTGACACAGTTGACCTTGTCGACACTTGATCTTTCCCCGCTTTGTCAGATTGGTATGCAGTGTTCCCCACCATACCAATCTCGACAAAGTCGGGGTTTTTTATTACTTGTTTAACTATTGACGGCGAAGGGTCCCAGACGAGATTGCTTCGCTACGCTCGCAATGACGGAAGGTAGAACGAATGAGGTTAAGTTAGTATGACTACTCCTTTCTGTCTTTGCGAAGCCGTTTAGGGTGAAGCAATCTAGTACCGTAGCCGAGGCTGCTTCGTCGAAGACTCCTCCCACCTACGGCGGGCAGGCGCAATGACGATGCGTTACGGTAACGCTTCAATAACTTGTTTAAATTGCGCCTCGGTTAGTCCGACTTTACCAAACTCAATGTCGTGGAAGCGCCCTGGGCCATGCCAGTCTGAACCACCGGTGCTCAACAAATTATTGTCAGCTACAATTTTTTCTAACTTTTTAATTAACTCGTGGGTATGGAACGGATGGTACACTTCGATGCCGTCTAAACCGTTGGCAAGCAGCGCCGTGATTAAATCATCCATAATTTTTTCCCCCCGCTCGTGCAGAATGGTGCCCGGGTGCGCCAAGATAGCAATGGCGTTGGCTTGATGTAATAGCGAAATGCCAGCGGGTGGCGTGAGTGCCCACTCGCCATACGGGACATAGCAAGCTCCCCCGCGGACAGTGAGTTGGCGAGCGGCATCGCTGCTTAACCCATGGCTGTGTTGTAACTGCTTGGTGATGTCATATGAAATATAGCTGGGGTCGGCCTGCTGCTGGCGGGCGGCCACAATTTTGGCAAAGGTCACTTCATTGTAACCCGCGGCCTGGCACCGCTCGGCCATTTCCTGAATGCGGGCAGCGTACCCTTGGCGCGTTGACGTTAACCCAGCCGTCAATGCAGAAGTCGCAAACGCGTGACTATAGCCTAACATGTGGACATCAGACGTGTGGTGCAGCGCCGTAATTTCAATGCCGGCAACATACGCGAGCTGGTTGGCATGAGCAGCTTGGGCGGCAACCTCTATCCCCCACAGTCCGTTGTGATCGGTCAGGCTGACCCCGTGTAACCCCCGCGCGGCGGCTTCGGCCACTAACTCTGCGGGACCCAAGTCGCCATCAGAAAGAGTGGAGTGCAAATGAAGGTCGTACATGATGGTAGTGTACCATCAGGCCGAGCCTTGACGCAGATATGATGATTTATATTGCTCCGGTTTATATGCCTGTAGACGCACGATCGGCACGCTTGCCTTGCCGACGGCAGCCAACATCGTGCGAATAGCATCATCAGTCGGGGTTTGATCATAGCCAACGGCGAGAATATCAAAAGAGCGCTGGCGAATAATGGTATACGCGTGCGGCTGACTATCACCTAACACGGCTTCGTCTACCGGCGCGGCGGCCGCAACGTTAGTACGGCGGACTGCTTCTCTTTGAAACGGCTCGCGCTGTTTTTGTTGGCGAATTACGTCGTCGCGCGCTACCACCACGAGCAGGTAGTCGCCCAAGGCCTTGGCTTGGCGAAAAAAATCATCATGGCCGGCATGGAGCGGATCAAATGTGCCAAAAACTAAGACGATTTTTGCCATGCCGTAACCCTACCTGCTTTAGCGAGGTGGAACAAATAGGCTGGTGTAGCGGAAAAAGTTACGCCGGACACTTTGAACGCGGGCAGTGCGATCAGCGTTGATATCTTGTAAGGCCGACAAGGTTAATTCGGGATTGGTGGGTGATATTCCCGCCGGTAAGGCCGCCGTTTGCTGTAAGGGCATCCAGGTTGAATGATATATCAGATAGCCAGCCACGATTACTCCGAGTGTAATAATACTAGTGCGGCCAAGGCCGGAACTCATTGCATTGAGCAAGGTCGTGGCGATACTCATGACGCGGAGGCGAAGACGATCAAGCGAGGTAGGAGTGCTAGGCATATGATTATTCGTTCAAGAAAAATAACACATTGGCGGTTAAAAAATAGAGATACTCGCCGGGTAAGGGTGAGGGTGCAAGTTGGACCGGGGCGGGATTGAGTGACCAACGTTCGATCATGGCGACCTCTTGAATGTGTTCAATACTATCAATGACACTTAAAACTTGTACGGCACTACCTTTCACTTGAATGGCGACACGTACCGTTCGAATGGGAATGGCCGTCACGTCATCATTGACGCGGGGGACATCACTAATATCGAGAATCTCTAGCTGCGTTTGTTGATCGACCGACAAGCGCTCTAATCGTTCAATTACTTGGGGTAATGCGGCACTAGCAGGTACCGCGGCACTGACTTGGTCCAGAAAGTTTTCTTGAGTGACAGCATTTTTTTTGATTTGCTCAATCCGAGAGCGCAGGGTCATTAATTGTGCCTGCTGCGAACGCTGCGCCTGCAGTGACGTAGCGCGGGCCAGCACTAGCCCCCATAGCCACGGCTGGAGGCCAACTAATATGATAATGGTGAGGAGGCGAGGAATGATTCGCTGATAGCGATGGTTGAAGCGGAGAATCTTTTTCATGGCTTTTGATCTCGGACTGATGGATCAAGATGAATCGTAAACTGATATAATGGATTTTCCCGTTTAATTAAATTGGAATTGGGTGCTACTACCTGGGTCACTCCCTTTAAGAGGCGCAACCGATCAGCAAATAACGTGAGGCCACCACGGGCAGCTGCTTGTCCATTGAAGGTAAAAATAACTTCTTGAGGCATAGTGCCCTGCATCACCGCACTCCCAGTCATGCCACCAATTTCGACTCCCGGGGGAATCGTGGCTAAAAAATCGGCAATAAAATCTGTCCACGTTAAGCGATTGTTGCTTAAACTTTGCACATACTCGAGCAGGGCGTTATGTTCCGCGATTTCGTCCCGCAGTTGCTGATACTCACTGATGGCGCTGCCGATCTGCGATTGATCTGTGGCTGAAAGACGCCACGTGGAAGCACCGAGTAGTGCCCAGGTGGCCCCAGCGGTGAGGGTCACTGCCAGGCACGCGTACACTACGCTGCTCAAAATATATTGTAGAGAATTAATAACCACTTCACGACGTAAGGTGAGGCGGCGCAGCGGTGGCAAGAGGTTTATTTCATGCATACCAGGTGGTGAAAAGTTCAATTTAGGTGTACTGTGGCAGGCGCAAGGCCAAACCAATCGCTGTGGTAAAGTGCGATGCATCAGCAGGTGAGAGTGGCAGTTCGTTGTGCCGGTGTTCATTGACTACCAAATTAATCCAGGGATTGCCCAACTGCACCGGCACACCCGGAAACACTTCGGCGAAAATATCAATAATACCGGGAAGATTAGCGGCGCCGCCGGCTAATAGGATCGCACGTAAGCCTTGCCGCGCCTGAATTTGGGTAGTTACTTCGGTCATGATTTGGCTAATTTGTTGCACTAATTGCATGGTGGCAGCTCGCAACGTAACGGCAATTTGAGCGTCCTGGGCCGAGTCCTGCACGCCAATCATCGCTTTTTTTTCGGCAGCAATACTAGGTTGTAATTTTAATTCTTGGGCGAGCTTTTGGGTGAGGTCGTCACCGCCTCGCTGCAAACTGGTGGTAAACCGCATCGCTCCCTGATCAAAAAAGATCAAGTTAGTTGCCGTGGCGCCTAAATCAACCATGAGCACCCCGGCTACATCTCGCGCATCGCGAGGCAAAAGACTGCGGACTAAGGCTTGAGATTCAAGCTCTAGGGCCATGACTTGGAGCCCTACCCCATCGGCAACTTGTAGTAGCTGATCGACGACCGCTTTTTGAGCAGCTCCCACAATGATTTGATGGTGGCCTGGGCTGATGGCTGGTGCTTCTAAAATTTGCCAATCTAAATACATGTGGTCTACATCAAAGGGGATGTGTTCCCGAATCGCCCATTGCACCGCTTCGTCTAGTTCACCCGCGCTCATAATGGGTATTTCCACAACCCGCAAAAATGATTGGGACTCGGGAATGGAAAGTACGGCCATGTTGTCTTGGGCGGGAACGGGTGAACATTTTTTAAAGGCTTCCACTAGGACTCGCTGGGCCGCAGCTACGTCTTGAATAATGCCGCGCTTCACTAAATTAGGCTCCATGGGCGACCAGCCAGTTGTACGCAAATTTGCGTTTTCTTCGCCGTTAATTTCAACGACTTTAATCGAGCGATCAGAAATATCAATGCCAATCATCGCAGATAGCTTATTAGCTGATTAGCTTGTAGCTTATTAGGCACAAAAAAGAGAAAGGAGAAGAAAAATACAATACTATCAGTATACACTACTGTGTGCTCCCTACTTCGTTGCGTGTTAGGGAGTAGAAGCGGGTTCAAAATAAACACGGGCCGGCAAAGTTAGGCCTGCTCTTTCCTCTGCTTGTCGTTCTAGTAACATTTTTTCAATCGTAGAAATTTTTTCGGCTTGTAGCGGCACAAATGAAGCGAGCGGGGACACACTAAAATCACTAGCGGAGGTGAAAACAACTTGGCTGGCAATTACGGCGCCGAGTAGCACCGCGACACTTAAGAGGACAATCGATACAACACGCAGCTGGCGAATTAGTAACAGTTGCGGTAAGGCTCTTCCTGCTTGAGCCATGCTGGCGCCTAGGTGTTTCAGTGAAATACTTGGATTTTTGTTCATGGCTCTTTAATAATGGTTAGCACCATGGCAGCTTCGAGTAATCCCGCGGGGCGCGGGGCAACGGCCTGCTCGGCGGGCACGCTTATTGTTAGCGCCGATGGCAACACTAGGTACTGGGTGGTAATATGCCATTCCGGCACCTTGAGTACATAGGGCAAGTGCTCAAGGGAATGCAAGTACTGAAGCAGCTCTATCGGGTCCCCGTAACTTTGCACGGTAAAACGCACTTCTTGGTAGGGCCCCGATTGCGCGATCGGTTTATTGTCCTTGCCCAATCGAACTTCTTCTTTGACGTCAGCTACAATGGCTTTCAAACCTTGCTTATTCGCTTCATTTTCAATTCGCGCCACAATATCACCGACGGCTTCGCGCCGAGGCAGCAAAATCATCAAGCGCTGCAAGGCGGGTTCATATTTCTTAAGATCCATTTTGGCGTTCTGTACAGCAATTTGTTGTTGCGGGAGCATTGCCATAGCCGCTTGGGCGGTCGTGATCCGTTGCTGTAAATCCCGCAGCTGTTGGTGTCCCCATACCAGGCCCACAATCAAAACGCTTGCCAGAACTATTTCTGCTGCGGCGGCGAGATTAGTAAAGTTGATTTTCATGGTGCGCGGCGCTTAATCACGAGCGAAAAAGAAGTTTGCTTACCTGTAGCAAAATTTTGCAGGGGTGAATCCACGGTGTCCACCCACGGTAAGGCGCGAATTGCCTGCTCATATACCACTAACGCGCTGCGGCTCCTTGATACGCCCTCAATTGTTAAATCTTTGGTGGTATCACGTACTGTTATTGTAGTCAGTGACAGTTCGCTGGGCAGGAGGCTTATCGCTTGCCCTACGTGCGGTGTCCAGGGAACGCTGGAAATCGCGCGATTATCAATGGCGGCTAATAACTCATTAGCTCGCCGCACACTTTGCTCTACCTCCGACTGATTCGCTCCGGTTGGCACTGAGGAGAGGTTCGGATCGCTGGCACTAACATACAAAGTGGCGTACACGCTCCCAAAAATTAACCCCATTAACAACAGTCCAATATTTAGGCGCACCAGGAGCTGACGCACGCCACGGCCATACAGTTGATGCTGTCTCTGTATCTGAAAGTCAAGCGGCAGCAGATTAATCTCTCGCTTCATAGGGAGCGCTGGGCTAAGCCTAAGGCGGTGGAATAGTGGACTGATTCCTGCATACTGAGCGGCAACTGGACATCCTGGCCCACCGGGAGAATATTGACCCATGGGTTACCGCGTTGCACGTGTACATTATCAAAATATTTTACTACTGCCCGATCAAAGCCGGGTAAGTTAGCGCCGCCGCCGGTTAAGAAAATCTCACAGACTTCATGGTTGGTATCAATCCCATTGTAAAACTCAACAATGCCTTGAATTTCAACTACCATTTCTTCCAGCCCCGGCATCAGCTTCTGCGCAATAGTGGTTTGAATCTGCTCATTCACTTCCTTGGGTGGGCCATCGATACTGGTAGCTTCAGCTGGCGCTAACGCGGTCAGTAAATCTCCTGAGCCTTTTTCCAGGCTGGCGGTAAAACGAATCGTGCCATGATCAAAAATAACAACGTTGGTGGCACCGCCGCCTAAGTCAACAATGACTAAGCCTTTTTTTGTTTCCATTTCTCGGGAAATAAGCGCCCGAACAATCGCTTGGCTTTCTAGCTCAAACGCCGTTAGTTCAAGCCCTAGGCCAGTAAACACTTGTAATAATGGATCAACTACTTTTTTTTCGGCGGCGCCCACTAAGACTTCTTGCCGCCCACTGGCGGGCGTGTGGCCTGCCTGGACACTTTGCCAGTCGATATAAACATTTTCTAACCCAAAAGGAATATGCTGGGCTACTTCCCATTGAACGGCTTCGCTAATTTCAACATCAGGCATGACGGGTATTTCCACAACCCGCAAAAATGATTGCGCTTCGGGAATTGACGCCACAATGCCATCGCGGACATCTAAGCGGCATTTTTTAAAGGCGTCGCGTAAAATTTTCTGCATGGCCGGGACATCAGTAATGACACCTTTAGCGACTAGCTGCGCCGGGACAGCTTCCCAGCAATACGTGAGCAGCCGGTGATCGCGCTTGTTTGATAGCCGGATGATTTTGATGGAACGGCTTGAAATATCGATACCAATCATAAGGGCGTAAAAATCAAAGCGAAAAGCGAAGAATAAAGACCATGACCTTGATCACATTATTATAATACCATGCACAAAGTGCATACTTATGTTTGGCGCTTGGCATTTTACGCTTTACAATCTCACTGCTGTTCCCAGGAAATGAATTCGTATTGGCCGGAAGTGGGAAAGTACGGCGGCGGACCATACAGTAAATTTGGGTCATACGTTTGCACTTTGGACTGGTATCCACTCACCACGCTACCGCCGCTTGACCACGTGGTTCCTGGTATCTGGAAGCTGCCGATCATACCAAAAATATCGATGCTGCTTTTTAGGCGATGGGGGCCAGACGTGTAATTTCGGCGGCCGAATTTTCCATTTTGTGATAAATAGGCACCATCGAGGATTAAATTGTTGGGCGCCCCCGAATACGGAATTAATAAGTGGCGCTGCGCCACGGCGCCAAACGCGCGCGTCCCATCTTCGACACCGCCATAACTAATATTGCCATTAATAATCATATCAACATTCGTCGCTGAATCGTCCAGAGGGAAATTGGCGGCGGCGAGTGTTACCCGGCTACGAATATCGCCTCGTACCCAGGTGTGATCTTCAGTGAAAATTACCCCGTTGGCCGGGACAGCTTTGGTCTCAAGAAATGTCTGTGATTGCACATCATGGGTTAAATTAGCGCAGGTGTAATTATCATTGGTGTCATAATCGCATGACTGCACCGCGTTTGCCTTCGAGGTGACTTTATAAATGGAATAGGTATTATTAGGATTAAACACAATTTGGTAGCCGAACACATTGGACGCATCATAGTAGGTATTGGACGCAATGGCCGCAAGCTGCATGGCGCTTAAGTTCGAACTTAAGGCGGGGTAATCCACCTTTGGTACCTGCGTTTTCCATAACGCTTGAATTTGCCCCGTCCCCCATATCCCTGCTTTACTTTGTGCTGGATTACACCCATGAACAGGTTTGCAAGTATAGGTAAGCTTTGCGCTGTGGACTTCGCTATCGGATTGGCCATCCATGCGGATACCGCCATTGGCATGAAAGAGCCCGTGAATTTGAGAAGCAAAATACACATCACTGTTAGTGACGTAACTGTATTGCGCTAACGACGGAATGCCATACCGAGCGGACAGGGTGGCCGTGCGCTCTGGGCGGGCGCTGCTTTTACCAACTGATGCAATGACTACAGTTGAGTTCCCAGCGGCCGGAGCCGTAAAAGTCACCGTATATTCGCCAAGTACACCGGCGTACTGATCGGTCACGCTCTGGGTTACGGTACTAAAGTTTGAGGGGGCGTGCGCTAAGCGCCAGCGGGCAAAATTAAGTCCGGCTTCAGCCACTTGAAACGCTACTTCATCCTGAGATTGTAAGACGGCTTGCTTATAGGTGCGATTAACATACCCGGATAACGCTAAAAAGGTCACCACAAACATGGTGACGAACACGAGGGTCATCACCAACACGCTGCCGCGGGAAAGGTACGGACGTTGCCCTAACAGGCTGAACATGTGAGTATTCTACCACTATGGTGTTGACGTCCAAAAGAGAAGTTGCGCGGCGCGAGATTGGCCGGCGGCAGTAGTACCTAATGAAGTGCCGTAGGTGAGCGGACTGATTATTAACCAGCCGATTACCGCCGCTATGACTATGCCACTGGCAAAGCGAGTGAGGTGTAGCTCTGACCAGCGGTGGCGCAGTTGGTACCGCTCTAACCACACCAATCCCACCAGCAAAGAAAAATACAGCGGGGTTAAGTAGTGATACAAAAATAAGGCGCGTGGCACCCTGACTAATGGAATCATGGCAATGAGGTAGCCGACGAGCGGCACCCACAGAATAGGGGCGACGGGGCGACGGCGTTGGCCGAATTGCACCACGCTGACTAATACCGCAACAACAAAGACCAGCGTTGCTCCCCACCACACCACCGGGTTGCCCACAAAATATATTTGCGCGGGGCCGTCCGTCCAATAAAAGACGGGGGTGTCCATAAACGGCCAGCTCCACCATGGGCTGGCGCTGGGATGCCCGGCCGTTAAATTATAGTTCGCAGCCAACATAATTTTATGCAGCGTAAAAGTTTCATGGAAAAAGCTGCTGATACTCCACGTGGCCGGTGACAGCAGCGTGGCCGGGACATGAAATGCATCACCAGGGCCGGGCAGCGGTAGCAGTGAAAAATGCAGTGCCCAACCGGCCAGGTACACCACGCTGGCGGCAGCGAGAATGACTACGCCTTCGGCTACGGCGCGGAGGTACTGCGCCGATGTTTTTTGCTGCAGTAGCTTCACGCCGCAGGCGACGCCGAGCAAGGCTAACGCCGCTAAGCCAGTAAATTTTGTGCCCACGGCCAGGCCGGCGAGCACGCCGGCGCCAACGAGATACCCCCAGGTAGTGACGCGCTGGGTCTGGCGTGAAGCCAAGTAGCAGGCCAGACTGCCAAACGTGGCGCACAGTAGCACACCATCTAAGGCAATGAGCCGTGTCTGAATCAGCAGCGCGTTATCCAGAACAGCTAGTGCTCCTCCGATGGCCGCGACCGTGCGGCCAACTTTTAATTGACGCAGCAACAGATACATAATCAGCGGGAACAGGGTCCCGGTAATGGCCGCCACGCTGCGCAGGGCAGCTACGGGGATGGCCGCCTCATACGGCTGGCCAATGTGATCAAAGGCAAAGTTACCGCGGTACCCGCCCAGCCAGGCGGCGCCGGCAATGAGTAGTTTGGCGTGCGGCGGATGAATATCAAAGAAGCGCTCGCCGGTGCAACAGTACGCTGTAATAAATTTACCGAAGTGGACTTCGTCGAAGACCACTTGGCGGGGAGAAGCCAGCCCGACGAAGTGCGTGAGCAGGCCGACGCTAAAGAGTATGAGAACGAGAGTTGTATCGGGTCGTGCAAACCGCATGCCTCATCAATACCTGAACGACTAAAAGATGTCTAGTTGCAGCCGGCATATATATCGGAGATCATCGGAACGGTGGCTGAAGATTGTCCACCTGGACCGACGCAGTCGAGAGTAAAGTTGCCATCATCTTGGGCTAGAACTGATTCCATGCCAGAGGGTGACTTACTGCCCGACCACACGCCGCTGGCTGTGCATGAGTCAGCATTAGCCACTACCCAATTAACCACGTGGGTATGAGCCGTACAGCCCATTGATCCCGGATTGTGTCTATGGATAGAACCACCATTCACAGTATAGGTGGTAAATACTGGTGGATCACTGGCCCCGCCGCCCGGCGAAGGCGTTGGCGAGGATCCACCACCATTCTCGTTGTTATTATTTGAATTGCATTGATAGGTGCATTGAGCGGTCGTGCCGGGAGCTATTTGTTCCCCAAAATCACAGATTACATTGCCATCCTGATTGGTGTTTTTGCAGAAGTTCCATTTTTCTTTGTAATAATCGGTAAAGGCACCGTAGGTTAGCAAGTCAGGCAAGGGGGATGGGTACGTCCCGACGCTGCATGAGCAGTAACCCGTGACGAGCGACGCGCCATCCCAGGCATAGACGGCGGACCATGGACAGGATGAGGACGGGGAGGGACTTGGTAGTGGCGTGGCGGCAGGACTGTTGCAGTACGCTTGGCAGGTTTCACCAGCCGCTTCAATAAAATTAGAGCCACTGTACTGATACGGACCCAGGGGAGTATCGGGGTGAGCAAGGCAGGTTGTCTCTGCTAGTTGACAGGTGCCTGACGTGCAACTGACTGTTCGCGGGGTCACATCAGTGGCAATAACAGCCGCGTCAGGTTTTTGCTTATCATTAACATCAACGACCAGCTGCAGGCCCACTCGGGCGATAGTGGTTAGATTAGCCGCGCCCACTGGAACGGGCATGGCTGTTCCCGCTGGCGCATAGTAGGTAAAGAGCGGCTGGTTTTGTTCAATATTGCGCATGTTCTTTGAGAGCACACTAGTCTGCTGCTGATTGGTTATGGCTGTGCCTTGGAGTTGGGTTACGGTTCGCTTGAGCTCTCGCGGTGCCGTAGCTTCAATAAAGTAGCGCACCAACTCACCATCGGTATCACCATCGATATTGGTAAAGATAGCGATATCAAAACGATCAGCCAGTACTAGCCAGCCTTCTTGCGGGTCATTGGTGATCCCATTGTTATTGCGATCAACATAGCGGGCATTGCGAATAGCGTCGCTGATACGTTCTAATTCCAATCGCGCATCTTCGGTAATTTGGACTTGCTCGAATTGTTCACGGGAAATCGTAAATGACCGCGCCACAAACATAGTTAGCGCAACCACGAGGAGCGACGCAATCGCCACGGCCACTAGTAATTCAATTAAAGAAAAGCCGCGGGCGGAAGGAGTGATGGACATAGAGATACGATACACGCAAGTACGTTACGGCGTACAGACAGCGGGTGACGGGGGTACGTAGTTTTGGTTACACGGGTAGCTGACTAAGTGATCCCACTTCACAATCTTGTATTCGCCACTAACGAAGCGTTGCACTTTAGCGTCAATTACTTGGCACAAATTGGTTTTGATTTGGTCGTAGCCGACGGCGCGAAAGGTCAGCGCGTCACTGCAGGCGGGACCGAAAAACAAATTAAACTTACCCATGACTTGGCCACTCCGGTTAGTCACGGGATGGTTAGTGGCACTAGCGGGCGGGGCAGCCACTAGTTGCAGTGGCGTTCGATTGCCACCAGTGGCTGACAGTAGCCACAGTACATAGTTAATGCCAGCATCCGCAATCTCAAATGCTTGTTCTTCCTGCTCTTGCAACGTTGTCTGATTGGCTTGGCGCGCAATGATATGCATCGACGCGACGCTGGTGATAACAAAAACCAGGAGCATGAAGAGTACTAACAATACAATACCTCCGTCTTGGTAGCGCTGTGGCAAGGGACGTATCATATTCCGTCAGAAGCGGGGGGGGCTTGGTGAAATAATAGTTGATGGTGATGGCGTCACTAGCACTGATGGCGTTGGGGTTGGGGTTGGCACAATAGTTGATGGTGATGGCGTCACTAGCACTGATGGCGTTGGGGTTGGGGTTGGCACAATAGTTGATGGTGATGGCGTTGGGGTGACGTTTATACACGGGTAATACGTGGTGGTGGCAATACAGGCCGTGCCAATGGTGGTGGTACACTGTGCCGTCAAGCCACAGATATAGGTCGTGTAATAACAGTATCCACCAGTGGTAAATCCGGACGAGGGCGCAGAACAATTACTACTGAAACAATCCCAGCAGTACGCTCCGCCGGGCAAACAAGGTATGCCGCCAGGACAGCTAAACGGCGCCGTGCTAATAATTGGCTGACTCGTTGGCGTAGTTGATGGCTGGATGCTCGGGGTGGGTGTTGGTGATGGAGACGGTGTGGGACTTGGTGTTGGTGAGGCCGGAAATGTCCCCCGAGCCACATACGTCACGACGGTGCTACTGCGCCCGGCGCCGTTAGGATGTTGCCAGGTTGCCGTGATTTCTACCTTTTTGTAATCCGCCGTTGTTTCATTCAATGGTAAGGCGTTGCCGTTGAGTGGATCGTCTACTAAGGTAACGGTGGTTTCAATGGTATAGTTTTGGCTGTTCTGGGAACGTGTTTCTTGTTTAAGCAGGGTCCCGTCTGGTTCACCTACTCCCGGGGCAGTATACCCAACATTGTCGTAGCCCAATACCCTGATCCGCTCAATGTGTTGATTGATTAAGCCTTGCGCCACCGTTTGCCGCTCATTCTCGAAAGCAGTGCGCGTCCCCAGCGCCGCCAAACCGACAATCGCCATGGTTAATATGCCTAAGATAAAAACGGCCACTAAAATTTCTGGCAGCGTAAAACCGGTCTGTCGTATCGGTTGGCCAACTTGGCGTTGGTGCGGCACTGAAGGCGTGGGTATCATAGCTTGATTGCAGTATACGTCTAGTCGCTCCGGTGGGCCAAGTCCCTAATTTCCCTCGCCCAAATTTGTTTTAAGGTTACGCAATTGGACTTGCGAAATTACGTCTACGGCGGGTGGATCAACAGTAGTATCCGCATCGATCACTAAATGAAATTGAAGGTACTTCACGCTGCCCGTACTAGTCGACGGCAGCGGCGACGGATTAGCCGGGTAGTCACCAGTGTAGTAGGTAAAAATAGGCGTGGCCGCGTTGCGGATAGAGCGAGCCACGACCGTCACTTTTTCTTGGGCAGTGTTGTACACAATAGGATTGCCTGTTGGCTCGGTGATCCCGCGCTGTAAATCAGTGCCGACGAGTTCATAGCGTACCCGCTCCGTGCCAGTATCGCCATCGATATTCGCAAAAAAGATCAGGCGCTGCGGGCTGGTTTCGACTAATGGGTACGCCCCAGCATCAGAGGGACGTGCTTCCCGTAAGGCACTCGCGAGACGCTTGAGTTGAATGCGCGCGGCTTCGGTGGATTGAGATTGTAAGTAGGTTATTTTGGCAATGGGATGACCCAGCGATAGAAAACGAAGGAGGGCGGCAATCACCATGGTGGCAATAAATGTCACCACGATTACTTCAATAATGGTGACCCCTGCCTGACGCTTCGTCAGGGCAGACCGATGCATCGGTGTGCGGGGAGGCTCGCGGAATGAAGCGTGCGGTAGGGCCATAGGCTTAGTTAGAGTGAGGGTGTGAGTGTAACAACTGTGCGAGTGGTATCGGTGACGGTGACAGTATCACTATACGCTTCGTAGCCAGGAGCAGTGATGTCCAACGTGTACGCACCGTTAGCAGGCAGGTTTTGAAACAACACTTGGCCAGGAGCGCCCGTGCCCAACGTGGCATTAAAGCCACCCTGGGTAATAGCCACCGTGGCATTGTCGACTGGTTGCCCGGTGGGTGATGCCACAGAAATTTGCAATGAAATCGGCGTATGCGGTACTAAGGTAATCGCCAGAGGGGTACTGACTCCTGGCGCCATGGTGATCGGGGTGATGACGCTCGTTTCTTTAATGTCATAGCCGGTGGCAATGCCATTAATCCCAATAGTATAGGTATCCCAAACTAGGTCGACGTGGCTGGCCGTGCCGGCTACATCTGTAGTACCGGTACTAGTCACGCTATACACCGGCTGCCCGCTTTGATTTACCCCAATCGTTTTTGTGCCTTGCAGGGTATAGGCCACATTGCCAATAGGAGTAGCAACTTCGTCTTGTGTGGTAATAGTAATAGCACTGATGGTATCGGTGTAAAACGTTTTCGGGGTGACTTGGCTGGCCACCATGGAGAGTCGAGTGTGATTCGTGTCTGGTGTGAAGCTGGCGGTGGGGGCATACGTATGGTCAGTGGTATACCCGTTTTTACTGACGGTAATATCATATGTTTCATTGCCTGGTGGCAGTCCGGGTAATACTACCCGCCCCGTTGAGTCGGTTTGAGTCGTAATGTTGACGGCGGGACTAACGGCCGTATTTTGAACCTGAACGCTGGCTCCCATCACGCCTACTCCTGAAGCATTGAGAGCCTGAAAGCTTAAGGTGCCTAGCCCCGTGCCACCTTCAATACCAGCTGGCGAAATGGTGAGGAGTAAGATGATTGGCTTAGGTTTATTTTGGCTCTGCCAGGTAACTTCAACCCGCGCTTGTTTGTAGTCGGTATTCACCGTGTCATTTGGGTTACCACCGGCAGTGCCGTCAAACGGATCGTCAATATATCGAATATCCGTTTTGACAGTATAGGTATTGTTGTTGCGGACAATCGTTTCTGACTGGGCGATGCTGCCGGCCGGAATACCATCAAGCGTACCAACGCTGGCATACGGTAAGTTACGGATCATTTCGGCGCGTTCGTTAGCCAAGGCATTACCAACAACCCGCCGCTCTCCTTCTTGACTAGATCGGAGTCCTAGCGTAAATAGGCCAAAAATACCGACAATCACCGTACCCACAATAAACGTGGCAATCAGTAGTTCAATGATGGTAAAACCGCCGGCCGGCTTAATTTCCAATTTGCATTTTTCGATTTTCATTGAATTTTCAATGACTACTTTTCAAACCTTTCTTTAATCTCTGCTCTTTTTTCGCTCATTGAAAATTAGATAACGTTTACAAGGTTATAGATTGGCGAAATAACAGATATAGCTAAGCCGCCAACGGCTAGCCCAATGGCGATCATTAAGATTGGCTCCATGATCGAGGTTAAATTCTTCATAACCTGATCCACTTCGCCTTCATAGAATAAAGCAACCTCTTGCAACACCTCATCTAAGGCCCCTGTTTCTTCACCCACCTTAACAATATTCACCACTAATGCTGGAAAGAGTCGTTTGAAGTCTTTTAAAAAATCGCTCAATAACTTACCTTGCTTGACGTGGTCTTTGGCGCCAGCAAACACTGCCGCGTAACTAGCATGTGGCGTGTTGGTGCCTAAAATATCCAACGCTTCCACAAACGATACGCCACTTTTAAGCAGCGAACTTAAATTCCGCGTAAAGCGGGCTAAATTTACCTGCTGCATAATTGTGCCTAGTACGGGCATGTATAGCCACATATGCTGCAATCGATCCTTGACTGACTTAATCCGCAGCAAGCCGATCACCCCGAAAACCATGGCTATGCTGCCGGCAATCACCAGATACCAATAGGTTGAGAAAAAATCACCTAGGCCAATTAAAATGCGCGTGGGCAGCGGCAGCTCGACATTAAAACCTTCAAATACATCGGCCAACTTTGGCACGACAAAGACCAACATGGCAAATCCCACTGTCACTAACGCCATTAAAATAACCAGGGGGTACATTAAGGCGCCACGCACCGCCCGGCGCAATTCATATTCTTTTTGGAGCTGCGTAGCTAAAACGGCTAAGGATTCCTGTAAGCGCCCTGTCGTTTCCCCAACGCGCACGAAGCTGACAAAAATAGACGGGAAGGCTTGCGGGTGGGCCGCCATACTATCAGCCAAGGTTGAGCCGCGATCAATGGATTGCCCCACGGTCACTAGGGCCGCACCGAAGGTTTTGTTTCGAGTTTGTTGCGACAACACTTCTAAGGCTTGTTTCACATCTAAGCCAGCGCGCAACATTAAGGCAAAGTACCGGGCGAATAGTACGCGCTCTAATACTGGCACTCGTTTTAACAAGCCGCTTAATGGCAGGCCGCCAGACACCGTTTGTTTTTGCTCATCAAAACGCGTTAGGAGGACGCCCTCGGTGAGCAAGTCTTGGCCAAGCGTGGCATGCGAGGCAGCTTCACGCATTCCAGAAATAACTTCACCAGTCGTTTCACGACGACCCTGGAAGGAATAAAGGGGCATAGGTGTAAGTGTAGAGTTAAAAGTTCAAAGTTCAAAGCTAATAAGATAAGTTAAAAAATTAAAAGTGATACCAACTTAATCTGATGCATACTGCACCCACGTCATTGCGAGAAGTCTGCGACGAAGCAATCGTACCTGCTAGGCACCTCGGGATCGCTTCGCCAAGCCCTGCCTGCCGGCAGGCAGGCTCGCGATGACAGCAGAGATTAAGTTACGTTGGTATGATAAGTGAAAAGTTGGCAGAAATATCAAGGGTAGTTTTAAAAAGCGGTGCTGGTAGAGCACCCAACTTATAACTTATAATTTTCTCACTCTGTCGATACACGCAGGACTTCTTCGAGCGTAGTTTGACCTTGCACAATTTTTATAAAGCCATCCTCGATCATGCGGACCATTTTTTGTTCGTTGCGCGCCGTTTCTTCGAGTTGCTGACTGGTTGTGGTGGAGGTGATTTGCTTCCGAATTGAATCGGTCATTTCGATCACTTCATAAATGCCACTACGCCCTTTGTACCCTTCTTTGCATAACTTACAGCCCATGGCTTGATATAAGGGAACGTCTTCCCAGGCGACTTTAGGTTTGATTATTTCTTCTTGTTCCAAAATCGTGCGGAGATGTGCCATATCAAATGACTTGGCTAAGTCCTTCAATATTTCCGGTGTGAATTTCACCGGTTTACGACACTCTTGACACAAGCGCCGGACTAAGCGTTGAGCTACTAATAAGTTAATAGTCGACGCTACTAAGAATGCCTCTACTTTCATATCTAATAACCGTGGCAAGGCTCCGGCTGCGCTATTGGTGTGCAGGGTAGATAAAACTAGGTGGCCGGTGAGGGCCGCGTTCACAGCTAGTGAGGCTGTTTCTTCATCTCGAATTTCACCAACCATAATAATGTCGGGATCTTGCCGCACTAATGAGCGCAAGCCATTGGAAAAGGTTAAGCCAATCTTGGGATTAATCTGTGTTTGGTTCACGCGCGTCATGCGGTATTCAATTGGATCTTCGACCGTGCTAATGTTGACGTCGGGTTGGTTTAATTCTTTGAGCGCGGCATACAGCGTGGTGGTTTTCCCGGAACCGGTGGGGCCAGTTACTAGAATCATCCCATGTGGCTTATTAATCGCCCGGCGAAAGACTTCGAGCATTGGGGCGCGAATACCAATACTATCGAGCCCTAAGCCATGGCCGGATTCATCTAATAAACGCATGACAATTTTTTCACCATCAAACACCGGTAAAATTGACACGCGAAAGGCCATGTTATACTCGTCGTTCTGGATTTTAAAACGCCCATCTTGCGGCAAACGATGTTCATCAATCTTGAGACGGCTCAAGACTTTTAGGCGCGCCACGACCCCGGGTAGTAAATTCTTCTGCAGGGTTAATACATCGTGTAAGATACCGTCTAAGCGGTATCTTACCATGATGTTTTCTTCCGTCGGCTCAATGTGAATATCCGAGGCATTTTGTAAAATCGCATGCTTGAGAATTAGGTCCGTCACCCGCACGATGGGCAAATCTTCGGCGGCTTTGGTAAGGTCCGTTTCCGTGGAAAGCGCGGCCGCGCTCTGCATGACATTCTTTAATTCCAATTCGAGTGTTTCTTGGTACTGCCCCAAAGCGGCTTGAATCCCCCCTGGGCTAGCGAGGGACACTACTACGGGCATATCGACTTTTTTGTGAATAAATTCCACAATTTGTCGGTCCGACGGATCAGCCATGGCTAACTTGAGTTGCTGGTCGGTTTGCTCGTATGCCACGATTTGATGACCACGAGCCGTTGATTCAGGAATAATTGCTAGGACCTCCCGGGGGATTGCAGTAGCGCGTAAGTCAACGTACGACATTTGCATGGTCTCTGCGCGCACCTGGGCAAAGTCTTCATCGTTCATGATGCCGCTTTCCACAATGAGTTGCTGTACATCGGCTTTACCCGCCGTAATGTCGGCACTCATCTCTTCGGCTTGCGTTGCCGTGATTTTACCTTGCGCCACGAGCGTATCAAAAATGGGATCGGCGAAGGAGGGGGCCATGTCTTTACAATGTACTAAAAGTTTGCCTTCAAGAACAATTAATCATTCAGACTCTGTAACCTGATTCCGTGCCGCCAAAAAGAAATAGCACGGGGTACGGAAAGAACCGACAGCCAATAGTGCAATGCGACGATTTTTTTTAGGAACCACGCCGCTGGGCCGTTTAAACCCTGTATGCCCAGGCCGGCAGCCACGGCAGTCTTGCCACCCAAAGTAATCAGAGCACCGACGCTTCGGTAGTGATACGGCAATAACGCTTGGCCATGAATACTTCGCATAATATTACTGGCCACGAGCGACCCTTGAGCATAAGCTACTGGCGCTACGCCGGGAATTTTAGTGCCGGCAGCCGGCAAGATTGCCGCATCGCCGGCGACAAAAATATCAGGTTGCCCCAGTACCTGCAACGTGGGCGTACACGCGATGCCCCAAGACGCTAATGGCAGCTGCGCGCCAACTAACACCGGATGGACTTTAAGGCCGCTCGTCCAGACGACCGTGGCAGCGGGCAGTAATTCTCCGTCCGCAAACACTACGCCGTCGGGCTGCACACTAGTGATGGTACGACCCGTTTTAACTTCGACGCCCACTTGCGCCAGTCGCGCTAGCGCGTAGGCGCGTTGAGGCTGAGGAATTGTACTTAAAATTTCGGATTGGCCTTCAATTAAAAAAACTCTGGGGCAGGTGGCATCAATTTGGTGACGCTGACATAGTTTTTGAATTTGCCCGCACAGTTCAGCCGCTAATTCCACACCGGTGGCGCCAGCGCCAATCACGGCAAAGGATAAATTATTACCGCGCTGCGCAGCGGGCATTTTTTTGGCCATCATGAACTGCCGAACAATATGGTGGCGCAATTCTAACGCCTCGGTAATGGTTTTCACGCTAAACGCATATTCCTTGACACCCGGGACCCCGTGCGTGGCGAGCGTTGCTCCCAAAGTGACAACTAAGATATCGTAACTAATCGTCGTGTTATCACTACATTCTACCAAGCGCTCCTGAGGCAGAATATCACGCACGGTGCGCACTAATAACTCTATGGGTTGATTAGCAAAAATCTCCTCGAGGGCTACCTCCACCCCCGCTCCGATTGCTTCGCTCGAAGCCACTGATTCACGATGTAAATACGCCGTGGCGACCTCGTATAAAGCAGGGGTATCGATATGCTGAGGACGATCAGTGAGTAAGGTAATGGTAATGGCGGCACCCCGTTTTTTGGCGCGAATGAGATCGCGGGCGACGCGAATACCGGCATAGCCTGCACCCAAGATGATAATTCTTGTATGGTTCTTCGGCATGAGCTTAGTGCAGCTAGTGTATCACGAGTGGCAGAATTCGGGTCGCCAAAGTATAGTGCAGCTATGCCAACCGCCTCATCACCAAAAGACCCCGCGATTCGGGTCAGCAACTTATCGGTCACCCTCGACCACCACCCGATTTTAGAGAATCTGTCTTTTGTGGTACCCCGCGGCGAAACCACGGCTATTATCGGCCCAAACGGGGCCGGTAAATCAATTTTGCTTAAAGCTATTTTGCGACTCTTACCCAAACAGTCCGGCAGCGTAGAAATTTTCGGTATACCCCACGAGCAGTACCACAAAATTGCCCACGTGATTTCGTATATCCCGCAGCAACTTAACTTTGAACGTTCTTTCCCGCTGACCGTCGGGGGGTTATTCGCGCTTAAGTCACGCCGGACTATTGGCATGACGGGAGAAGAAAAAACCCGTATGTATAGGTTATTGGAATTAGTCGGGATGCGTTCCCATTTGCAACATAAGATCAGTACGCTCTCTGGGGGCCAAATGCAGCGTGTCCTGTTAGGGTATAGCCTAATGGATAAACCGGAGCTACTTATTTTAGATGAGCCGTCGGCTGGCATTGATGTGCAGGGTCAGGATACGGTGTATACGTTACTCAAACGGATTCAACAGCAAGAAAAGTTAACGCTGTTGTTGGTCAGCCATGAATTAGAAATAGTGATGCAGTATGCCTCGCAAGTATTATGCTTAAACCGCCAGCTGCTGTGTGCGGGCGTGCCCCGTGAAGTGTTGTCGAATGATTTACTAGAAAAGATGTACGGTTCACCCGTCGGCCATTTTGCCCATTCTCATCCACACCACGAATAATACGGCTATGTTACTTGATTTACTGGCCCTACCCTTTTTCCAACGCGCGTTGCTTGTTGGCATTATTTTAGGTCTGCTGATGGCATTAATGGGTGTGTTTGTGGTGCTGCGTCGATTGTCGTTTTTCTCCGATGCTATTGGTCACTCGGCCCTGACGGGTATTGCGTTAGGCATTCTCCTACACATGAATCCGTTTATTTCTGGGTTGGTGTTTTGCTGCTTACTGGCGGTGGTTATTACCTGGGCGCGGCGCTACTCAAAATTGCCGATCGATACCATTCTGGGCGTATCGTTTCCGGTGGCCGTGGCCTTGGGCATTATTTTGGTGCAGTTAACACCGGGCTACCAAACAGACCTGCTAGCCTTTTTGTTCGGTGATATTTTAACGGTCAGTACCCTAGATATTGGGATTAGCTTTGGCTTAGCGGTGATTGTTGGGGTGTTTTTACTGCTGGCAGGTAAAAAATTAGTCACTATTGCCCTGGATGAATCCTTAGCCCAAGCGGAAGGCGTCGCCGTGTTTTGGTATGAAGTATTACTGTTGCTATTGCTCGCAGCCGTCATCGCCATGGCGATTAAACTAGTGGGGATTGTCTTGGTCACGGCCATGTTGGTAATTCCGGCGGCAACAGCCCAAAATTTGGCGTGGTCATTATCTTCTATGTTTGGGCTAAGCACCCTTGCCAGCTTGGTGGCCGTAATAGCGGGGATGCTGTTGTCGGCAGCACTCAATATTCCGTCCGGCCCCACGATTGTGATTGTGGCGGGACTACTATTCACCCTCTCACTGCTGCGTTCGCGAGCGGGAGCACACTAGGGACATATGGTGTCTACTGCCCCTTTTCATTTTCAGTCGGGCGGCATGGTGCTGACTGTGGCGATTATTGTTTTTCTGCTGTCGCTGGCGGCCGCTGGCGGCGCACTATTCGTGTTGTGGCAAGACGTCGACCAGTCATCTATGGCATTGCAACAACTCCTACGCCGGCGACCGCTGCCGACTACTTCTCCAACGCCCACGGCTACTGTTGACCCCCTCATTCCGGCGCTAATACTCGATAGTGGCATGGCTGGCGATCGAGCGGAGTTAGAAACGCAGCTCTGGATGCCGCTGCGCCGCTACTTTGCTACGCAACCGGAACAATTGGGCGATATTTACGTGACTGATGCTACGGCTGATACACACACGGCGCGCGTAACATTGCATGTAACTAACAACAACGAAACGACTGAACAGTTTTTCTTCTATGATCGGAGCGGCAAGGATAAAGATGGGCCGTACCCAAAGTGGGTGCCCGGCATGTTGGACGACACTAAATAATAGCTATGGCTGTTACTATCCCCCGCGAATACCAGGCGTCAGTCGTTGCTAATACTCAGCTGGCCCCAAAAATATTTTGGTTGACGCTGGCCCCGACCCAAGCCGTGGTGTACGTGGCAGGACAGTACGGGAGTATTTTAATTGATGCGGCTCGCCGCCCGTTGTCGTTTGCCACGCCGCCGGGTGGCAATTTAGAATTCGTGGTTGATATTTCGCCAGCTGGTATTGCTTCGCAGTATGTGAAACACTTGCGGGTCGGCGATGCAGTGAAGCTACTGGCGCCATACGGCCAATTTGTGGTGAAGCCTACCACGCGCCCCTTGGTCTTTATTGCGGCGGGCTCCGGCGTGGGGCCGATCCGAGCGATGATTCTGAATTTACTGAACCAAACTCCGGAAAAACCGATCACGTTATTTTTTGGTAATCGCGCGCCGGAACACATGTTCTTCCTGGAAGAATTTACGGCTCTTGCTCTGCGCTTCCCCGCTTTCACCTTTATCCCTGCCAGCTCAACGGAAGCGGCCGAGTGGGATGGTGCCGTGGGACATATTTCTGACGTGGCTACGGCACACCACCAAACGCTGGCTACGAGTGAAGTCTACGTGTGTGGTGGGCCGGTCATGGTTGCGGCCACGCTGGCGATGTTGGTAGCAGGCGGGGTCCCGCCGGCGCAGATTCATACGGAAAAATTTGCCTGAGCCTTGGCATAGCCCGCTGCAACCTTTACGCTAAGAACACTATGCGCATTGAAGTTAAACGCGATATTTGCATCGGCGCCGCCACATGCTCGGCCATTGCGCCTGATGTCTTTGAATTGGATGCGGAAATGAAGTCCGTGGTGAAAAACGCAACAGGGGCAGATGAACCCACTATTATTGAAGCGGCTAAATCGTGCCCGACCCTCGCTATTTTTATTTACGATGACGCGGACAAACAAATCTTCCCGCCCCCGGCGCACAGTTAGACTTGCTCTGCACTCTGCTGCTGTAAATATTCCATTAACAGACGCACGCCGTAGCCGGTAGCGCCAGCCGGATAATACGATAAGCACGGACGCTCCATAAAGGATGGGCCGGCAATATCTAAATGAGCCCAGGGTGTGTCGTTCACGAATTCTTGCAAGAACAAGGCGGCCGTAATGGCGCCGCCGTACCGGTTGGTGGCAATATTGCATAAATCAGCCACCTTGCTTTGAATAAATGGTTTGTATTCTGGCGGCAGAGGCAAGGCACACAGGTTTTCCCCGGTTACCCCTGCGCTGGCTTCTAATTCATGTTGCAAGGCTTCGTCGTTACTCCACAGCCCCGCATACGTTTCCCCCAACGCCACCATGCAAGCGCCGGTGAGTGTGGCTAGGTCAATAATTACATCGGCGCCTTGCTCGACAGCGTAACTCAACGCATCGGCCAACGTGATGCGGCCTTCGGCGTCGGTGTTTAACACTTCAATCGTTTTGCCGTTCTTAGCATGCAAAATGTCGCCCGGACGATAGGCTGTGCCAGAAGGCATGTTTTCGCACGCCGCAATAATGCCGTGAACTTCGACATCTGGTTTAAATTTTTCTATAACAGAGAAAAGACCAAGGACGGTAGCTGCGCCGGCCATGTCCGATTTCATACCTTCCATCATTTCGGCTGGCTTTAAGCTTAGGCCGCCAGAATCAAAGGTGATGCCTTTGCCGACGATAAAAATTTTTCGCTTGGCCGTGGGTGGGCGGTAGGTGAGGTGAATAACGTACGGCTCTTCTAGCGAACCGCGGGCCACAGCTAAGAAGGCAGTGAAACCTTCTTTTTCCGCTTCTTTGCGGTCAAATACGCGAACACTAATATTCCGCCCCGAATTAGCAATGGCTTGGGCTTGGGCAACCAACGTGGCGGGTGAGAGGGACGAAGCGGGCTGATTCACTAAATCCCGGGCTAGCAACACGCCAGCTGTCACCTGAAGCGCGGCTTTGATTTCATCGCGGACGGCTTGTAATACATCGCGAGTGGTTAAAATCATTAGATGTTTCACTGCTCGAGCGGCATGTTCTTGCTTGATGTGCTGGGCATATTCTGCAAACCGATAATTAGCCAAAACCGTACCCTCCACGGCCCCGCGGGTAAATTCCACCGCACTGGCCGGATCGGGGATAGCTAGGCTCAATGATTTTAAACCGTGTTTGCGCGCTTCTTGCACCACGCTGCCGAGACCGCGGCGCAACGCTTCGGCGTGCTGGGTGGTGGCAACGTCCCGTTTGCCCAAACCGATGATCGCCACGAAGGGCGCTTTGCTACCTTTAAAAACTGGAAACAACATAGCGGTGCCCCAAGCGCAGGTAAATTCTAAGCGGCGAATGTTTGTACCGATCCGACGGCGCAATACTTCCGGGATGCTTTTACTGATTGCAGCGTCGTCATACAATGGGATAATGAGGACGTCCGCAGTGACTTGCGCGGGCTTGAGGGTTGAGGCGGAAACCTGAAGTGACATAGCTGGGTAGTATAGCCTAGCTATTCGCTGGGATCAATCGGACTAGGTTATTGGGTCGCAGCTTATACCAACCACACCTACGGTATACTCTATCATACCAACAACCTATTCCCTACGATCATCGCGAGGTTTGGCGAAGCGATCCCGCTATAGCCTGGCGCTTAAGATTGCTTCGTCGCCGACTCCTCGCAATGACAGATGGTAGAAGGAATCAATGGGGGGGTGTTATTTGTAAATGACGTCTCCCCTGGTTCCCTCTCGGTCACCTGGAGTTTCTTGCAAGGCATATAAAAACAGCAGCCGCCGGAGGCGACTGCTGTTTGCTAAATCATGAAAAGTGCTATTTCTTGCGCTTGGTGCCATTGCCCCAAGAAACTGGTTCACAGTAGTTACAGTCTTTACTGGAACAGTTGTGCCCGAAAAATTTATGACTAATCATGGAGAGCCCCAGTACCACTAATAACAGTGGCCATAAAACTTTGGTGCTTTCCACCGGCAAGAATCCTAATGCCTGCGCAAAGAAGACCAAGCCAATCACAATGAGAATTAATCCAATTACCATAAGTGTACTAACACCTCCTCCGTGTTCATATAGGTCTAGTATAGCAGAGTAGCCGCACGCAATGAAATTACGCTGCGGGTGGTGGCGTAATCGGATATGCTTTTTGCGCCCAAATCATGTAGCGACGCTCGCCTTCACCTACGCGCAGCTGGCAATCTTCGGCTCGTAAAATTTCCTCGAGCATCGTGCGATTGATGGCTTGGCTCCGACGCGGCAACCACGACGCTAATCCTTCACTATATTTCTGATGGCCGTCCAAAATGCCGAGTAGCCCACCCGGCCGCAAGACGCGTAGCAATTGCTGTAGCCCTAACGTGGCATCGTCGAGATGGTGCATCACGTACACAGCTAAGACGACATCAAAAGAATTGCGATCAAAGGGTAGCTGCAGCACGTCGGCCTGTCGAAATTTTAAGCGTTGGCCATACACGGTTTGTAGTTGCCGGAACTGCTCGTTCACATGAACATCAATATCTGTGGCCGTGAGCTCAACTTGTGGGAACGTTTCCAAAATTCGCTGGGATGTCCAGCCGGCACCGGCGCCCACCTCCAAGACTTGCCCGCGGAATGGTTCGGGACACGCTTTCAGAAAACGAGGGACGTGGCGTCGAATATGCCAGCGATGCGGCCAAGCATTGAGCCACCACTGTTCAAATTTGGTTAATTCCGCCATGCCCTAAGCCTAACATACCTAGGCTGCTTTTTTAGTTACTCCCCCTTTTCCCCAGGTAACAACATTGCGGCGCTGGCACTACACGTACATAATTGTACATATAGTACTCTTTTTGTTTGCTCCTTCTTTTCTTCCCCCTATCTTCCTACTGTCCTAACTCCTAACTTCCTGCCCCGTGGTTCGTTCTTGGCCCCAATGTATTCTTCATATCGATGGCGATGCGTTTTTTGCGGCGTGTGAACAAGCGGCTAATCCAGCCCTGCGGGGTAAACCGGTCGTGATCGGCAGCGATCGCGGCATTATTGCGGCGGCTAGCTACGAAGCCAAGGCATTGGGTGTAAGCCGCGGTATAAAACCCTGGGAAGCGAAAAAGAAATTTCCCCAGCTTATTTTTTTGCCTAGTAACTACGAGCTGTATAGCAGCATGTCGGCGCGGATGATGGAAATAATTTACCGGTACACGCCGACGGTGGAGGAATATTCGATTGATGAAGTGTTTGCGGATATCACTGGCTTACGCCGCTTGCACCATGGCTCCTACCCCGACATCGCGGCGCGGATCCAAGTTGATATTTATGAGGAACTGAACATTACCGTATCCGTCGGCGTCAGTACCACAAAAACGCTGGCCAAAACGGCGTCGCACTGGCATAAGCCAGCGGGCTTTACGATGATTAGCGGCAAAGACATTAAACGCTTCTTACACGACGTGCCCGTAGAGCACGTGTGGAATATTGGGCCGAATACGGCGCAGCTGCTACAAAAGTTTGGCATCACCACGGCGCTACAGTTTGCGCGTCTACCGCGCTCGCGGGTGGAGCAATTGTTAACTCGGCCCGGCGTGGAATTATGGCGGGAACTGCAGGGCGAATCACAGTGGGCCGTTAACCCTATCCCTCGCGAGAAACAACAATCTATTAGTAAAATCCGAACGTTTCGCCCGGCATCGAGTGATCGTGCCTACGTGTATGCCCAACTGATGCGCAACGTGGAGCAAGCGTGTTTTAAAGCCCGGCGGATAAACCGCGCCCCGAAGAAAATTGCGGTCATATTGCGACGACAAGAAGATTTTAAAAGCGTGGGCGCCGAAGCTAAGCTCACTCGCCCGTCGGCTTTCCCACTGGAGTTATCACCGGTGCTTGAAGCATTGTTTGACCAAGTCTACACCCCGGACGTGCTGTATCGCGCTACGCAAATTGCGCTGATTGATTTGGTGGATACGAGTGCTCGACAGCTTTCTTTATTCTCATCGCCTGGTCGTATCGATGTATCGATACATCGATACACTGCTTCCGACGCCAAACAAAGTCAGCGCACTAAACAGCTGTATCAATCCCTTGATCGGCTGCGTGGCAAGTACGGCGCACCCGTAGTTCACCACACCAGTAGCTTGCCGGTGTACCAACAAAAACAAGTCACGACACTATCGGATACTCAATCAACGGCCACGCACCTGTTTATGTGATCTGCTGATACCCCTCTTGTTCAATTCGCTGCAGCAACTCAGCTTTACCTTCTTTAATTATTTTACCGGCGCGCATAATGGCCACCCGATCGGCTGGCACGTAGTCTAAAATTCGCTGGTAGTGCGTAATGACCAAAATCGCCAGGGTGGGACGTTCTTTACGAATAGCCTGAATTGCTTCCCCCACTACTCGCAACGCATCGACGTCTAAGCCAGAATCTGTTTCATCTAAGACAGCCAGCGTCGGTTCGAGCACGGCGAGCTGGAGCATTTCTGCCCGCTTTTTTTCACCACCGGAAAAACCTTCGTTCACTGGCCGCAACATAAAGTCATGTGGTAACTGTAGTAAATCCATTTTGCGCTGGAGCAGCTTCACAAAATCTTTAACGGACAACTTGGTATCGTGAGTGGCGTTATACGCTAAGCGCAGAAAACTGCCCATGGATACGCCGGCCACAGATTGTGGGTACTGAAAGGCTAGGAACAAACCGCGCTGAGCGCGCTCTTCGGGCTTAAGACGCAGTAGGTCTGATTTTTGATATTTCACCGTACCGTTCGTAACTTGGTAGGCGGGGTGACCCATCAACACACTGGCCAGCGTGCTTTTACCCGAACCATTGGGGCCCATCAGCGCCACCACTTCGCCAGCATTCACCGTTAAATTTACGCCGTGCAAGATGGCTTTGTCTTCAGTACTAGCTTCGAGGTTTTTGATAGTCAGGACGGGCATGTCTTTATCCTTGGGCACGGATTGCTTTTTGTATAGTGGTGAGTGCTAACAAGGCACATTGCACCCGACCGGCTGGCACGGTGCTGCCAATGAGTTGCTCAACGTCGGCCAGCGTTAAGGCGGTGATGGCGCTGACATTTTTGCCAACCAGTTCATCGCTCAATAGTGAAGCGGCCGCTTTGCTTATCACACACCCCGCCGCTTCAAAGTGCATACTCGTTACCCTGTCGTCTGCCGTGACTAGCTGCACCGTAATGCGATCGCCGCACACCGGATTAAACCCGTGGCCTTGCAGTGTCGGTGACTCGACAAGCCCCCAACCGTGCGGATGGTGATAGTGCTCTAATAATTGTTCGCGATACAGGTCCATATAAATAATTTATTCTTTTAGCCTACCAGGCAGACTGCAACGAGTGTCGGAGGCTGTACGTCAGATGACATGAACATGGCTATTGACAGATTATTAAACTTGGTATATAATTATAGCGAGGGCACCGTAGCTCCTTTTTTGATAGGTAGAGCGAAAGTGCTATATACCCCCGCGAGAGCCTGAATTAGCCCATCTACGTCCTGACTGGTGGTATATACCCCCCAACTAGCCCGCGCCACATCCGTTAGGCCTAAGGCGGTGAGCAGCGGCTCTGCACAATGGTGTCCGGCCCTGATTGCCGCGCCACATGTATTGGCAATCGTGGCCACATCATGCGAATGAATCGGTTGGTCATCAACAATGGTCTGCCACGCCATAATACCAACGCGTGAATTCATGTCTGTAGTGCCAACAAAGCGAATGCCAGGCAATTCGCTCATTTTTTTGAATGCGTACGCATTCAAGCTTTGCTCATGCATGTGGATAGTGGCTAACCCAACTTCCTGTACGAAAGAAATAGCAGCGGCTAAGCCTATGGCTTCCACCACCGGCGGCGTGCCGCCTTCAAACCGTGCCGGGCCATCTAACCACATGGCGGCTTGGCGGGGGGTTTTGGCCACCATGCCACCACCCACGTGCAACGGCTCCGCATGCGCTAAAATATTTTGCTTGGCACGCAGCACGCCGATACCAGTGGGGCCATACATTTTGTGTCCGGAGAAGGCGATATAGTCCGCTTCACATAGCGCCGGGCTATTTGGTAGGCGCGCCACACTTTGGGCTGCATCCACAATGACGCGAGCGCCAACCTGGTGCGCGATAGCAACCACCTGGGCCAGTGGCGTGATAGAACCCAACACGTTAGACGCGGCCGTGATAGCCACTAGTTTTGTTTTGGCAGTTACTTTTTGTTGGTAGTCGGCCATATCCAGGGCGCCGTCTTTTACCTCGATCCATTTCATTACTATCCCCCGCCGGCAGGCCACACGCTGCCATGGCAGCAAATTACTATGATGTTCAGCGCCGGAAATTAGTATTTCATCGCCAGCTTCTAGCCGCCCGGCTTCAATCCACGCCGCCAGGTTCAAGGCTTCGGTGGCATTTTTGGTAAAAATAATTTCATCATCGCGTGCACCTAAAAACTGGGCCACGGTATGACGAGCGCCTTCATACGCATTGGTGGCTGCTACGCCGACGTCGTACACACTACGGTGAACGGGTCCATACGAGGTGCGAACGAACTCCGCTTGAGCTGCTAAGACAACATCGGGTTGAGGCGTGGTGGCCGCACTGTCTAAATAATGAAGCTCGTGGTTGCTTGCCAGGAGCGGGAATTGCTCGCGTGCTATTAGTGATGTAATTGGTTTAAGCATGGTGATCAATCTGCGTGTCAATAATGCCTTCCAGCACCGTAGCTAGCTTGGCTGGAATAGTGAGCCCGTGGTGAAAAAATCCACGAGTGGCTAATTGTCGGGCGTGCGTAACGGGCAACCCACGGGAGCGCAAGTAAAAAAGCGTCGTGTCGTCCAAATGGGTGGTGGTAACACCATGGCTGCACTTAACATCGTTGGTGTTAATGGCTAGTTCCGGCAGAAAATCTACTATCGCGGTGGGTGAAAGAATTAACGCTTTGCCTTGTTGGTACCCTTGGGTTCCGCGCGCTTGCCTCGACACATCGATTAAGCCGCGGTACATGGCTAGGCCGTGGTCGGTGGCCGCGAAGCGCGCGGTAATGTTGGATGTGGTTTGCGGGGCTTGGTGAAAAACTTTAACCTGGCAATCCACTTGGTCACGGCGCCCCACTACGCCTAAGTGACTCACCTTAATTTGAGCGCCACTCCCAGTAAGGTACACCGCCATTGATTCATTTAAAAAATCGACAGCGTGCCTTACACCCCAGAACGTAACTTGACTATCGGCGTGTTGCACAATGAGTTGGCGATGGACGGCAAAGGCACTGTCGTTGATGTGATCCGTCAGCGTGAGCGTGGCGCCGGCTTCGACAATAATAATCCGCAGTTGGCTGCTCCAACCCGTGTATTCTGACTCAAGTGTTTGGGTAGTACCGGCGGCAACTCGAATACTACTGGTGGGTAATTGCTGGTGATTCACCGCGTGCCACAGCCCGTAGGCGTCCCCGGCCAAGTATTCTTGCAAAATAGCGGCTTCGGCCACGGTTAATGCCAAAGTTGGGGCGGAAGTTGCGCCTTTAAATTTTTTAAGAGGTAGCAAGCGAACGTCTAGGTACGGTGGGGTAATGTGAAATGCGGTCCCGTACCGTTGGGGTGGCGTAAACGATGTGCGTAGGTCCTGCTCCGCTTGTTGTTGCATCATCTTCATCCGACTGACCCCTCTCCCAGTAGTAGAAGCTGCTGCTTCACTACGGGACTGTCGTTCGCCTGGCTCACTTCGCATCTCTTTGTTCATCCTACCGATCCTTCCATCTCTAGCTCTATTAACCTATTCAGCTCCACGGCGTATTCGAGGGGAAGCTGTTTGACGATAGGTTCAATGAAGCCGGACACAATAAGTTGCGTAGCTTGTTGCGCGGTGAGTCCCCGGCTTTGTAAATAAAATAACTGATCGGCAGAAATGCGCCCCACCGTGGCTTCGTGGGCAATATCAACCTGCTGCTCGCGCACGTCCATGTATGGAATGGTGTTGCTGACGGACTGTTCATCCATAATGAGCGCGTCACAATTCACGGACGACTTCACATTCTTGGCTCCGCGCGCCACTTTTAATAGCCCGCGATAGGTGGTGATGCCGCCATCTTTGGAAATACTTTTGCCAATAATAGTTGAGCTAGTGTTACTGGCCAGGTGCAACGCCTTGCTGCCCGTGTCTTGGTTTTGACCTTCGCCGGCAAAAGCAATACCCATAAAATCTGTCCGCGCGTACTCCCCCACGAGCACCGACGAGGGATACAGCATGGTGACTCCCGAACCTAAATTGCCATTGACCCATTCCATCACGCCGCCCGTTTCAACGATGGCGCGCTTGGTATTTAAGTTGTACGTATTTTTACTCCAATTCTCGATGGAGGAGTAGCGAACACGAGCGCCCGGTTTTACAAAGATCTCAACACAGCCAGCGTGCAAGTTGTTCACGGAATACTTTGGGGCGGAACAGCCTTCAATGTAATGCACAGTTGAGCCTTCGTCCGCAATGATTAAGGTGTGTTCGAATTGGCCCACCCCAGGAGCATTCATGCGGAAATATGCCTGGAGAGGCAACTCCACACTCACGCCGGGCGGGACATAAATAAAGGTGCCGCCGGAAAAGACAGCGGCGTGCAGTGCCGCAAACTTGTGATCGTTTACTGGCACGCAGCGGGACATAAAGTACGGTTTCACCAACTCGGGATATTTTTGAACTGCCGTATCAAAGTTAGAAAAAATAACACCCAAGCTCTCCCACTGCTCCTGGAGATGGTGGTACGCCATACTGGCTTCGTATTGGGCGCCGGCGCCGGCGAGCCCATGCCGTTCGGCTTCGGGAATACCTAATTTTTCAAAGGTGGCCCGGATATCGGGCGGTACCTCTTCCCATGTTGAAACTTCGGCCTGGCCGGGATCGGCAAAGTATACGATCTCATCTAAATTCAGCGCCGATAAATCTGGGCCCCAGGCGGGCATTGGCCGCTCTTTAAAATACTGCAAGCCAAGCAGACGCTTGGCTAAAATCCAATCTGGTTCTTTTTTGTAGGCAGAAATATCACGAACAATCTGTTCGGTAACCCCCGGTTTCGTTTGATAGGTAAAATAGCTGGCATTGGCCGTGTCATATAAATCACGGCTCACCTGCACGGGGGAATTACTCATAGCTACCAAGTATAGGGGGCACACTGACCCAGTTCAATGACACTGTTATTACACCGAGGTTTCGTCGTCTTTCTTCTCGCCGGCGAACATAACGAGCGCCACAATGACAGACAAAATACCAACGATAATTTGAATCCAGGGAGTGCCGTTCGTGAGCGCGGTTAAGCGTTCATACACTTCGGGAATTAAATGGACCAATCCGCCTACCAATAGCAGCACGGCCGCCCACAAGCTCAAGCTCTTTTCTTTACTTGCCATATCGCTCACCTCCTTTTAAGTCTTTTACGGTCTTACTTTTAGTATAGGGGCCTCTCTCGCCAATCGTAAACCCAATCGCACACAGCCACCCATTTGGGTGGCTGGTTTGTGAGTGGGGCTAGAAGACTCTTAGATGGTGCACAGGGCCCAGCCACAGGACATGCAGCGGGTGCAGCCTTCAGCTGGTTGCAACTTACCGTCGCACTCAGGGCACATGCCAGCTTCAATTTTGTCGCGGGCGATTTCGTGTGCCTTAGCACCGGTGCGAATCGCGACAGGGGCTTGCGTTGGCGCTAAGACTACTTCTGTTTGCACGGCGATCCGTTCCCGGACTGGGGCGGCTACCGCAACGTGTGCGCGCGATTGGTACGTAGGTGCAGCGGGAGCACTCATAACAGGAGTAGGCTGCGCGGGGGCGGCGGAGTAACTCACCGCTTCGCTCATCTGGACGGGTACGGGCGCAGGTACAGAGGCGACGCTCACTGGGGTAGCGGCAGCTGGAACTTCTTCGACCGTTTCGGCTTTCTTCTTGTCTTTGTTGAGATTCAATACTTGGATCTCGCGGCTGCCGTCACGGTACACAGTCATGCCCTTGCAGCGTAACTTCCACCCTAACAAGTACCCTTCGCGGACGTCTTCGTGTGTAGCTTCGTAGGGGAAGTTACAGGTTTTGGAAATAGAGTTGTCGACGTGCTTCTGGAAGGAGGCCTGCATGCGAATGTGGTCTTCGGCCTTAATATCCATAGCGGTCACGTACACGCGCTTCATCTCGGCGGGAATTTCGGGAATGTTTTGGAGTGAACCCTCTTCGATGATGCGGTTAATAAGATCTTCACTGTATAGACCACGGGCTTTTAGCTCTTGTTCCAAAAACTTATTGACGTAGTGCAGGCTGACCTTGCCGCCGAGAATGCCTTTGTAGTGGTAGGCCAAAGCAAAGAAGGGTTCAATGCCACCAGAACAATCGAGCATCATGGCGATAGTACCGGTAGGGGCCACGGTGGTAACAGCTGCATTGCGCATCTTTACGCCGCGATCGGCAAAGACGGAGAGCTGCCAGTTCGCAAAGACGCCTTTTTCTTGGGCTAATTTTTGGCTGGTCTTGTGGGATTCGTCTTGGATAATGCCCATGACTCTCTCGGCCATAGCAAAACCCTCGGGCGTGTTGTAGCCAATGTGTAATTGGTACAGCAAGTCGGCAAAGCCCATCACACCTAAACCTAAGCGGCGATTCCCCGTGGCTGTTTGTTGGACACGATCCACGGCGAAGCCGTAGGTGTCGACGACGTTATCTAACATGCGTGTGGCAATGCTGGTGACTTCGCGCAGGCGGTCTTCTCTTAGTTGGCCGTTCTCGGCAAAGGTAGCCAAATTGATGGAGCCTAAGTTACACACGTCGCCGTTGTGCAAGAATTGCTCGCCGCACGGGTTACAGGTTTCAAGCCGGCCCAAGCGGGGTACGGGGTTGGTGCGATTCACTTCATCTAAGAACACTGCGCCCGGTTCGCCATTATTCCAGGCGTGGGTCACAATTTCATCAAAAATTTCGCGGGCAGTCATTTTTTCTTCGATCACTTCTTCGACAATGCCGCGAGCATTGCGCTTAACGCGACGAGGATACATTTTGACGCCCTTCCATTCACACATCCAAGGTTCTTTATCGTTACGCTCGACGGCTTCCATGAAGGAATCAATTAAGCCGACCGAGATGTTGAAGTTAACGATGGAACCTTCGCGCTCTTTGCAGTGCAAGAAGTCGAGAATATCTGGATGATCAACGCGCATCACGGCCATGTTGGCGCCGTGGCGGTTCTGTTGCTGAATAATGCCAAAGGCGGTGTTGTACACCTGTAGGAAGGATACAGGGCCACTGGAACGTCCTTGGGTGCGCTTGGCCTTGAGGCCGGCGGGGCGCAGTAAGTGGAAAGCAAAGCCTAAGCCCGAACCTTGCTGCTGCAAGAGGGTAGCTTCTTTTAGGGTGTCGAAGATGCTTTCCATGCTGTCTTCGAAGTGCAACACAATACAATTGGCGACCACGGGCGTATCGGCCCCCGCGTTGGTGATGGTGCGGCCAGCGGGAGTAAATTCAAAATTCGATAGGACTTCGTAGAATTTTTCGGTCCACTCTTCTACTTCTTCACCACTCTTGCCGTAGTTCCGCTCCACATTAGCGAGGCGAGCGGCGACGCGAGTGAACATTTCTTCAGGGGTTTCGATGGGATTGCCATCGTCGTCTTGCTGGAGGTACCGCTTGGCTACGACTTGCAAGGCATTGAGTGAGAACGGCAGCTTGGTCGTGCGGCCATTCAAGATTTGTTTTTGCGCATCGCGCTGTTGGCGATGTTCTTCACGATATAAAATGTATGACTTGGTGGTTTTAGCGAGCCCTTCTTCAATTAAAGAGATTTCCACTAAGTCTTGAATCTGTTCCACTTCGGGAATAAACCCTGGCTTACTAGCGGCAGCAGCCTCGAGACGGCTGACGATGTGGTTAGTGAGGCGTTCGGCGGTGGCAGGGTCGCCTTCGCCGGTGGATAAGAACGCGCGGTTAATCACCCGAGTAATCTTGGTGGGAGAAAATGCGACCACACTTCCATCCCGTTTGCGGATTTCTGTCAGCATACGACTGAAGAATAATGAAGGATAAAAATGGTGCCCCACACTCGCCTGTTCGTCCCCCTAATTACGGCTAGTGTTTCGGCACCCACCACTGCTAGAAATCTAGTCAGTGAAAGCTTTACTACTATACCTCAATTGCAACGAGGCGAAAAGAAAAAGTACATCGAGTGTAGAAACTTGTTGAACAAAATGAGAACATCGTAAAAAGTCGCTTAACACGGAATTTTTTTCGGCACTGTGGTGATGCTGTGGCCGGTGGCTTTTAAAAAAGCGATCTGTTTTTTGCGCCACTCTTTTGGTTTTATCCACACCCCGTCGCGCTTGCTATGGGGTGCGAAGCACCCCTTTGCTAAGACTATGCGGTGCGAAGCACCCGTTTAAGCAAGTTGTAGGTTGTAAAGTTGTAGGTGATTTCGAAAGAGTGGGCTTACTACATACAACCTACAAATGGTATAACCAAAACATGTCTGCACCGTCTGTTACGGCGATTGTTCCTGCTTATAACGAAGGGGCGCGTCTGGCCGGCGTGCTCAAGTTGCTGTGTGCGTATCCTGGTTTTAAAGAAGTGCTGGTGGTGGACGATGGCTCCAGTGACGACACCAGTCGCGTGGTATCCTCTTTCCCGATTCGGTATATCCGCCATACCCCTAACCACGGCAAGGGCTACGCCATGGATCGGGGTGTGAGTGCGGCCCAGGGTGATGTTATTTTTTTCTGCGACGCGGATGTGCGTGGCTTAACGCAAGCATACATTTCAAAAATTTTAACACCTGTACTCACCGGCCAAGCAGAGATGTCGATTGCCGTGCGTGGCAGAAATTTTTCCTGGTTGCCGGCACTACTCGCCAAGCTCTTTCCAATTACAACGTTAATTAGCGGGGAACGAGCCCTCACTAAAAAACTCTGGCACGATTTGCCCGCCTATTATAAAGAAGGCTTTCGCGTAGAGGCTGGTTTAAACTATTTAGCGGCGTACCGCTCCCCCGGGATCATCTACCATGTACTCCCCGGCTTAAATCATGTGCCGAAGGAAGCTAAGTATGGTTTTTGGGTAGGTGTAGTGGGCAGGTTCGGTATGATCTTCCAAATCATTAGCGCTCACTTCAATTTGCATGAACATCGCGAGCGTTTAAGCGCGCTCATTACGACGGGAGCGAAGCGTTCAATTCGACGAGGCGCGTGACTCTCTCGATTGCTTAATAATGGCCTGGTACACATAGGCACTGGGGCGAATAGTGCGTGCCTGAGTGGCAAAATCCACCGCGATTAAGCCAAAGCGCGGCGCATAACCAGCCGCCCATTCAAAATTATCGAGCAAGGACCAGTGAAAATACCCGCGGACATTGACGCCGTCGGCTTGGGCAGCTTCAATGGCGCGAATGTGGGCACGGATAAACTCTGGCCGCAGAGTATCAGACGCATCGGGTAACCCATTCTCGGTGATATAGATCGGCAGGCGATACTGCTTAAAATCTTTAAGGATGGCCGTTAACCCGGCCGGATAGATAGACCAGTTGAACGGCTGCGTTTGGGGATAGGGTACATCGGTGGCCTTGAAAAAAGGGAAGTGGCGTGAAAAGGCGCGGCCGGCGGCGAAATAATAATTGAGGCCGATAAAATCATGTGTACCACGGGTAAGGTGAAAAAACCGGTGGTTGTAGTACCAATTGTGTATTCTCACTACCAGGCGATCGAGCGAAGAGTTGGAATTGTGAGGCATAAAAGCAATACAATTCTGGGCCATGCCGACTCGGGCATGAGGGTACGTACGGTGAATGACCCGATACGCCTCTTGATGGGCGGCGGCTAAATGGTGCGTCACTCGTTCGACAGCGCGCCAATCTTGGCGCTTGCCCGGTGGCCAAGTGCCTTCCCAGTACCCCTTGAGGGTGTACACGTTTGGTTCATTAATCGTGATCCATACATCGACCAGGTCGCCGATGGCCGCAACCACTGCTTGCACGTAGTGAGCAAATTGCGTCGCGGCATTCGGCTGCTCCCAGCCACCCTGACGGGCAAACCAGCTGGGGTTGGTGAAATGGTGCAGCGTCACAAATGTTTGTAGGCCACGAGCTTTCAAATCCTCCAAGACTTGGCGGTAGTGCGTCAGCGCGGTTTGGTTATATGTACCAGGTGTCAATTCAATCCGGCTCCATTCGAGCGATAACCGGTGCGCCGTGTGCCCTAGTTGGGCGGCCAAAGCAAAATCAGCAGGGAATCGTTGGTAGTGCTCACACGCTGCCCCGGAACGATCGGCGGCCTTACCGCGTGCTTCCCACTCCCACCAATCGTTATGAATGTTGTGGCCTTCAACTTGATGCGCGCTGGTAGCGGCGCCCCACACAAAAGGATCCGAACTCATCTACGCAGTATACCATCGGCAAGTGCGTGCTTGGTGTTGTGTTGTTTCGGGCCTAATAAGCTAATAAGCTAATAAGCTACGACCTAATAAGCTTCCCCCTATTGATGCGCTTGGGCGACTTGGCGGCGATTACGCAGGCGGGTAAGGGCTGAGTTTTGGAGTTGGCGCACACGTTCGCGGCTAATACCAAATTCTAGGCCGATATCTTCCAGGGTGTGCGGCTCGCCATTAAGGAGGCCGAAGCGTAGTTCGACCACTTTCTTTTCTCGCGATGGCAAGGTGTCGACGGCGTCGCGAATGACTTCGCGGACAATTTCAACTCGGGCCACTTGATCAGGCTGTGGCGCTTCAATATCTTCGAGCAAGTCTTGCAGTTGCGTTTCCTCGCTATCGTCCCCACCATGCACCGTTCGATCGAGCGACACAATTTCAGCGGACGCTTCGTCTAGGCGATTTGCTTCGGCCATACTGGCGCCCATTTCCTGGGCGATTTCTGGCAACGTTGGCGTACGACCTAATAGTTGATAGAGACGCTGGCGGGTACGCTGCATCGCGAGCACACGATCCACCACATTCTCGGGCAGACGCACAATGCGGCGGCTTTTCAGTGCTCGTAGTATTGCCTGTTTAATCCAGTACACCCCGTACGTAGAAAAACGAGTGTTGCGTTCGGGCTTGAATCGATCCACGGCGCGCATTAACCCTAAGTTGCCTTCTTGGATTAAATCCATGAGCATGTCCGGGTCGTTGGCCGGCGAATACTTCTTGGCGATATTCACCACTAGCCGCAAGTTCGCCCGCATCATGCGCTGGCGAGCCGCCTCATCATGCTTGTCTTGAATGAGGTGGGCCAAGTGCTGTTCTTCGTCAGGCGTTAGCAGCGCCGTTTGTCCAATTTCACGTAAATACTGGGAGAGAATGGATCCGGAATTTTTGCGGGAAGCGTCAGTCATAGGAGTAGAGAAGATTACGGGTCAAGCTTCGGCCTGGCTCAACTTTGCCTTTGAGCTGGGCAGCAGGTATTTGATTGTTCTCTCGTTCTTAAAGATTCAAAGATACCGTGGTGTTTAAGCACTGGTAATTCTTTGTACACAGGAATCGTCCTGTAACGGTGACGACGCATACGCGTTCGTCGATAGCCCCATCATTCCTTGATTGATTAGCAGTGTCAATGCCAGAGTGCCAACTTTCGCTGACAGCAAGGGTTTTTACACGCGTTCCACGTAGGTGCCGTCGCGAGTGTCGATGCGAATAGAATCGCCAGTATTAATAAACAATGGGGCCTTTATTTTGGCGCCTCCCTCGATGGTAACGTCCTGCATGACGTTGCCAGAGGTGTCGCCGCGAACGCCGGGCGGAGCTTCAATGACCTTGCGGTCTACCTTAATCGGAATGTCCACGCTGACGGGCGCCCCTTCAAAAAAGAGGATGTCGACGTTTTGACCTTCTAGTAAATACCGGGGCAGGTCGCCGAGAGAGTCAGCGGTTAATTCGAACTGTTCGTAGGTAGAGCCGTCCATAAACGTGTATTGATTGCCATTGGCAAACAGGTACTGGCACACTTTCCGCTCAATATCGGCTTCGGGTACTTTATCGGATTGCTGGAAAGAGTGCTCACGAGTTTGCCCTGTTTTTACATGTTTCAGAATTGAGCGAACCACTGGCTTGCGCTGTTGTTTACGCAAAAATTCCGCGGACACCACTAAATAGGGCTGCCCATCCAGCGTAATCATCTTGCCTTTGCGAATGTCGTTTAAACCAAGCATACCAGCCACAATAGCATATCTATCATTCTTGGCTAGGGACGACCTGTCCCTGCTCGTTGAATACACAATCGGGCAAAATCGATGGCACATGATCCGGATTTTGTAAGCAGCTGCCACCACCTACGATACCAGCCGCGCCGACTGCGCTGGCGCGAGCGGGAATAGCGTCCGGGGCTGGTGCAACGGCAGCAAACAGTGACTCAACTGGTGAAGCAATAGTAACAGGCGGGTAATTGGGCAAGACAGGAGGTACGCCTTCAAACGCGTGGATGGCAGGTGTGGGTACCGGACTGGTTGTGGCACTGTTGGTAAAGAGTGTCCGCGGCGAATACAACGTGGCCAGTACTGTGCTCGGTGAGAACTTGAATAATTGAATGACGCCTATCATAATCACGATGCCCATAAATATGAGCGTGAGTATAATCAGACGAACTGAGCGCCAACTAACCATATCGTTGTTACCGTTAGGATTGTTTAACCAACGCACTTTATACTTTTAAAATGATATAAAGTCAAATAAAAAGTTGGAGATTGTGGAAAGCCTACGTTACACTGATGGTTATTGCGGTATTTTAACCGCTCTCTTTGAAGGAGGTGAGCCAATATGATGGGAACATGTAAAAGTTGTGGAACAGAAAATGTTGAGCTGAACGAACAAGGTTTGTGCGCTAACTGCGCAGCAACCGCTGGCGATCAAGACGGTGGTAGCGAAGCTGCTAGTACTGACACTGCCGCTGTATAAATCACTTTTTGTATTAACGTGATTTTGCAATTAACTCTCGCCACGCGAGAGTTAATTGTTTTTTATAGCTGTAAACTCGTGCCGCGTTGCTTCAACCACCGGCGATTACTTTGAAAGTTAGGATCAAGTAAGGCAACTGTCTGCCAAAAGGCTGGTGAATGATTGCGATGCTTGATATGGGCGACTTCGTGCGCTGCCACGTAACGGGCAATAGCTTTGGGCGCTAAGAGTAAGCGCCAGTTGTAGGAGAGGCGTCCCTTGGCACTACAGCTCCCCCACTGGGTTTTTTGGTTACCAATAGCAATGCGTTGAAAGGTCACATTGAGGCGGGAGGCCAGTGTGTGCGAGGTATGTGAAAAAAAGTGGCGGGCTTGATCTTTGTACCAGCGAACCAGTAGTGGCCGTACGCGCGCGCGCGTTGGCACGTCGAGCGTCAGTGCGCCTAATTCATACTTTATTTTGGCCCGCTTGCTGGCGGGATTTACTGTCACCATCAGCGGCACGCCACCACCAAGCAGCGGCAGGGTTTCGCCCGTAATTAGTTGGCGCGTGGGCAACAACGTTCTGATCTCTTGCTGTTTCTGCCACGCCCGATTCAACCACTCTTTTTGGCGGATCATAAATGCTTGCGCGCCTTGCATGCTCATGCGCTTAGGCACCACCAGCTCGATCCCTCGTTCGGCATGCACTTTCAGTAGTAGGCGCTTAGCCCGCTGGCTGCGCCGGACTTTAAACGATACCCAGCCCGAGGGTAGTTGAATGGAGGCTTGATGAACGAGAAACGGCTTCATAGCTGCTCCAGTGTACTATGGCGCAGGCTGGCTACCAATTTTATCTGTTGAATGTTGGGTTAATTTTCGTTATTGTTTTAGCTATTACTTTTTAGATTACCTATGCTTAATTTTTGGAAAAAGAAGAGTGATCAGGCAGCTTCATCAAGCAGTGAATTTTCGTGGTCGCAAGCAGCCAGCGACAGCTTAAACCAGGCCCTGGCTCAAGCGCCGGTACCCGCCATGCTTAAAGGGCGCGTGCGCAATGAATTAAAGAATGCAGCCGAGGAGCGAGCGCGAGCGGCTGGGCGAAGCGAAGTTACGCCGCAAGATTTAATGGAGGGCATGTTGAGTAAAATGCCGGCCAATATGCGCAGTAAGGTTGAAGCAGCGATGAAGGAAGGGCCGGCGGGATTAGAAAAATTGCAGAACGACCTAAAAGATAGCCAGTAATACCAACTTAACCTCATTCGTTCTACCTTCCGTCATTGCGAGGAGTCGACGACGAAGCAATCTCGTCGCTTAAGACGCTGGGATTGCTTCGCCAAGCCTCGCAATGACCGGCAGTGAGTAGGTTACGTTGGTATAAGCAAATAAGCCGATAGGCAGGTAAGCTGCAGAGCTGACTTGCTTATTCGCTAGCTAAAGGTAATCCCGGACGGAATCAGGATATTCGGGGAAATGCTGCTCCACGTCGTGGAGTTTAAATTCTTCCAGAATCATTTCTGGCTCTTCGCGCGACAGTAAAAAGGCGATAGTGGCTTTCACTAATTCGTGTGGCTCGACGTCATCTCCGTAGCGTTCATAATCCTCTTCTGATACACGGACGCTGTACTCGCCCACTACTTCATCGTCTTCCGTGAGCTGAACTTTGTATTCCAAGGGGTCGTCGGCTACTTTTTCAACAGCAATTTCTGGCATGGAACCATTTTACCCACCTGCGCCCGAATGAAAAGTTATTTTTGCACACCCCCACCCCTTCTCTTACTCTTACTGGCTATCTTTTTCTTGTTTCATTTCCTCATACATGCTCTCAGCGTGACGAAAATCTGCTTCGGTGTCTAAATCGGTGCTAGTGCGCGGATCAAGGACATAGCCGTGCAAGTTTTGACCCCAGACATTTTCATGCTGCAGACTCTCGGGACGAAGGATAAATTTACGCCGGGTAATGTCAACCTGGCCATCCTGGAAATATACTGGGAATAGTTCCTGGATTTTCTGGCGGGGCTGATCGGGGCCTCGTTCGCGGCGGAAGTCATTATCAAAGACGGGCTTAAGTGCGGAAGCTTCACCAATCGGTAAGCCTTTCCCTGCATCAAATTGCCACATCTTATATGGGTGCAACGGTGAGGGCACCACACTTTTTACGCCATCGGCTTCGGGGTGCGCCAACATGTACGCCACCATATTATTAATATCTTTGACGAATCGTATTGGGCTGGTGGGCCGCAAATTAATTAATAGCTCTGGCTGCCAGCCATGTTCTTGCTCCAGCCACGTTACGGCGTGGTGGTAAAACCCCGCATCGCCACTGGTGGGCTGGGAATACTCGACTGGGCGGGGCGCAACCAAGGCACCTAAGGCTTTGGCTTCAGTGGCGGTGCGCTCGTCTTCAGTGGATACAACAACAGCGTCTACACTGTCGGCCGCCATGGCCACTTCTACGGCCCAGGCTAACAGCGTTTTGCCACCGAGCATGCGCAAGTTCTTCCATGGGATGCTTTGCTTGCCAGCACGAGCCGGAATAATTGCCACTACATTAACTGGTTCACGCTTGGGGTTGGCTGCGGTATTGGTTGTCATACTCCATGAGTATCACCTCTCGACATAAAAAACAACGTGTGGTATCAAATGTTTCTACTGTTACTGGTTGTTCTTCTCAATATTCCCTACAGAAAGGCTCGTGCCATGTACCGTGGACACCTTGGTCGCCCTGATTCGTGTCAGCCCATTTGCTTTGAACGGGAGTATGTCGGTTCCGTGCTGGATTTCATGCACGAGATAATGCGTCGCTTTGATTCCGAACCAATAACCCGAGATGAGCACGAGCAAGAACACATTAATGCACAAGGCAATAATGTGTGTGTTTTGCGCCCTACCCCTTTGCCTCCTGCTCAATTGCAGATCGTGTCCCACATCAAAAAGGCCCATATCCATCTGTGCTGTTCCGGGCAAGAAATTATTGAGACCTGGCCTTCGCTTGATCTGCTCCACCCGCTTGGGGATTATGACGCAGCGAAAGACATCATGCGCTATCAAGAGCAGAGTCAATATCCTTACAAGTCTTCCACGTTAAGATTGCTACCTGGTAATTTTGTCATCTTTTTCAAAAACCAAGCATACAGAGCAGGTATTCAAGACAAAATGTATTCTGGTAAAAACACACGAACGATTGTCGTTAAGCTGCCGATGGATGCATTCGTCCCTCAACAACGCCAGGCCGCTCGCCGGTAATAGTCCGCCTCAAGAATTTCTTGGGGCTTTTTTTATTTGCATAATACACATCATTCTCGACAAAAGACTGCTAGCTGCGCACAATCTAACTATGTTACTTGGCCACTACGATCACCCTGAAACGTATCAAAGGTTGCTCACTCACCCCGTGTGGCAGCAAGCATTGGCATGGATTAAAAACATGCCAGCTGATTTGCCTGTGGGCGAACATGTTATTACTGCCCAAGACTTATTTGCCAATTACCATGAAGCAACTCTCTTGCCTCGCGAAGACGGATCATACGAAGCCCACCAACAGTACATTGATTTACACTACTGCTTGGCGGGTGGGGAAATTATTGAATGGGCGCCAGTACCAACACTGACACCGGTAGCTGAATACCATGCAGAAAAAGATTACCAGTTATACGCCGTGCCACCGCAAGCCTCGGCGTGCGTGATGACACCGGGAAGTTTTGCTATCTTTTTTCCTAGTGACGCTCACATGCCTAAAGTGGCCGACGGCACAAACGACACCGTAAAAAAAGTAGTTATTAAAATTAAGCTCACTGCGCTATGAACACTCCCTACTCGCCCCGCCCCCTTGGAAAAACTGATTTAACTGTTTCGCCCCTAGGGTTAGGGACGGTGGAAATTGGGTTGCCGTATGGCATTGGCATCAAAGATTTACCCAGTGAAGCAGAAGCAGAGCGGATTTTAAAAACGGCGGTGGAGTTGGGTATTACTTATATTGATACGGCGCGTGGATACGGCGTGGCGGAAGAACGCATTGGGAAATCGGGTATTGGTAAGTTGCCTGGCGTGGTGATTGGTACTAAATGCGGCCAGTTTTTGAAACAAGAACCAGAACTGCACGGCAGCGACCTAACCAAAAGAATTCGTGACGAAATAGATACGAGCCGTAAAAATTTACAGCAAGACCGGCTACAGCTAGTGCAACTACACATTGAACTGGCGAACTACACGAATTTCCAAGAATTAATTGAAATCATGCAGGCACTACAAGCGGAAGAAAAGGTGCAGCACGTGGGCATTGCTTCGCGCGGCGAAGCGGCGCCTCTGGCGGCCATACAGACTGGCTTTTTTGCCACCATTCAAACCGCGTATAGTATTTTAGATCAACGGATGGCTGGGCAGGTTTTGCCAGCGGCTCAAAAAAATAATGTGGGCATTATTAATCGCTCGGTACTACTAAAAGGCGCACTGACGAACGCGGCTAGGCAGCTGCCTGAAGCCTTAGCCCCGCTTAAAGCTAACGCCGAGCAAGCTACCAACATCGCGACAGAACTGGGCATTGATTTACCGGCTTTGGCGCTGCGTTTTGTGCTCTCAAACCCGGCAGTGACGACGGCTTTAATTGGCACCATTACCCCCGCCCATTTAACCACTGCGTTGGCGGCCGCGGCAGCTGGCCCATTACCACCTGAGGTGCTCCAACAACTAGCACAACTGGCACTTAGTGACCCGCAACAGGTAGATCCCTCTCACTGGCCCCGAGTCTAGAGCATTAAGTGTTCCTCCCCTTACGAAGGGGAGGTACGGAGCGGTTTTGTACAGAGCATACCTCCACTTGATCTCCCCCTTTGAAAGGAGGAGAAAACTATGGACTACCACGCCGACCAGCCGCCGTCAATGACGAGCTCGGCGCCAGTCATGTAGCTTGAAGCATCAGATACTAAGAAGGCTAAGGGGGCGCCCACTTCTTCGGGTTGCATCATGCGCCCTAGCGGCGTGCGCGAACCATAGTTATCTTGGAAGGCTTGATCATGTCCTTTATATACGCCGCCGAGAGTATACGTATTGGCGCGAATGCCTTTGGCACCATAGGTAGTGGCTAACCACTTAGTGAGCATACGGACGCCGCCTTTGGTCACAGCGTAATCAACTGGTTTTTGAGTGCCATTAGGATAGATCCGCTGATCGGGGCCAACTAAGCCGTAAATAGACGACACGTTAATAATGTGCCCGCTGCCCTGCAGGAGCATTTCCTTTACCGCGGCTTGCGCCACTAACACATAGCCTTTCAGGTTCACGCGCAAACTTTGATCGAGTAGCTCTTCGGGATAATTTTCGAACTGCGTACTGTTTTTATCGGCCTTGGCATCGAACTTGGGATCAATCGCGGCATTATTGATGACGACATCTAATTTACCGTGGCGGACGATGGTTTCGGTTAAGGCTGAGGCAATGGAGGCTTTATCGGTGACATCCATAACCACATCGGCCCCTTCGGCAACGTCGGCCACCACCACGGTGCCACCGGCTTCGCGTAACGCGTCCGCAAACTGCTGACCTAAAAAGCCTTGCCCACCGGTGAGCAGAATAATTTTGCCGCGTAAGTTAAATAAGTTTTTACTCATACTTTTATTTACCCGCTTCATCGATGGCGGCCTGCAAGCCCTTCACTGTGTACTGTCCGGTGAATTGGACGCCATTAATAAAGAGGGTGGGTGTGCTGGTAACCTGAGCCACTTGGCCGTCGCTGCGGTCATCAAGTACGCGCGCACGATGCGTGTGCTTATCTAGCGCTTCTTTAAATGCGGCGACATCCAACCCAATGGTAGCGGCGTACTGCTCTAGGCTTGAGCGGTCTAGCTTAGCCTGATTAGTAAACAGCGTGTCATGCATTTCCCAAAACTTACCTTGGCGCTGGGCTTCAACGGCAGCCTCGGCTGCGTTCTGGGCATTCGGATGTTGTGATAGCGGGAAGTGGCGATAGACGAAACGGACAGATTTGTCTTTATTGTCCGCTTTTAGTTGTTGCAGCAAGGGGTGCAGCTGGCCGCAGGCGGGACATTCAAAATCCCCGAACTCAACCACTGTTACCTTGGCATCGCTGGCACCAGTAATAGGACTGACATCATTAACCAAAATTTCAGCATTGACTGGCTCGTCGCTGGCAGTGTCATTTTGCCCCACCAAAAAAGCTCCGGTCACAACGATGGCAATCGTTACTAGGAGCACCCCGCCCAAGACTTTCATTTCTGTAGTTATTTCCATAGCTTTTAGTTTACGTTTTAACCTTTTTTGCTACTACCACCATACCAGTGGATGCTACCCAGGGCGAGATGGCGTTAGCAAGGGCTTTCACGATTCGCCCCATGGGGTTTAGGTGGTAGGGACTGCCACCACGGAAGATGCGCCAATCCACGTATAAACCATAGTGACCGTCAGCGGCCGGTAAATCGTGGGCAGCGACTGTTTCCACGGTGAACCCAGCTTGGGTGAGCGCGTGAGTGATAGAGGCGGGATCCCACAAGTAGTGGGCAAAGTTGGGGTGGTACCGCAATGTTTTATACACGCGGTACTGCAACTGTTTTAAGGGCAAGTAAAACAGCTTGCGTAAGATATTCGCGACTGGCACTTCTAAAAAGAGGGTGCCGCCGGGTTTTAAAACACGATGCACTTCTTTAAGGGCTAGGGCTAGTTCGTCTTCTAAATATTCCAGCGTCCCGATAGCTAATACGCCGTCAAACGACTGGTCAGAATACGGGATGCGCGTAATGGGAGCAATTTTTAGCTGTAAATCAGGATTATATTCAGTGAGTGCCCGCACCACGCGAGCGGCTTCATCTATCCCCGCCACGTTGTAGCCTTCTTCGTGCAAGAAACTAACCCAACCACCAATGCCACAACCGGCGTCTAAGTAGGCACCTTCTTTCGTCAGTTGCTGCTGGAGCAACGGCCAAAATCCTTGGGTTTTAAAATCTGCCGCATCGCGACCCGCAATATGTTCTTGGGCGTAGCGATCTTCCCAGTACTGCTTCACATTGAAGTTCTTTGGGTAGAATTTATAAATCTTGAACATACTTAAACCTAGTCTTACTTAAGATATGGACGCAAATGTTCCATGGCTTGCAAGAAGCCGCGGCCACCGTGCAAATGCCCCTGCCAAATTTCGGGGACCATCGTGTGTTTATAGCCAGCCAGTGGCGCTAACACGCTGTGCCAATCAACAGTACCGGCGCCAATTTGCAAACCTTCATCGCCAATACCGGCGCCATCCGACACGTGGAGGTGGCGGATGTGCGGCGTGAGTAGCTGCACCGTGTCTTTTAATTCAACACCAGCGGCGTTACAGGCGAGGGCAGCGTGGGAGGTATCAAAGCACATGAAGTAGCCAGTATCGACTAAAAACTGCTTAATTTCTTCACCCAGTAAGAAAATATTGGTCACCCATTCACCGCCAAAGACCCAGGGGCGGGGCGGTAAGTTCTCGGGCAGTAGCATGACCCCATCACTCTTTAATTGCGAGAGAGTGTCGGCAAAAAGATCTAGAAACTGTTTCGGCTTGTCATGTGCTTTCAGTGTGATTCCGCCGGGATGAATAATAAATTTTGGCTGCCCTTCAAACGATTCCGCCAAGCGCCGCGTAAGATCGAGGCTGCGCTGCAAGGTATCAATGGCAATTTGGCGATCGGCGGGGTCGGTGGCAGCCGGGTTTAAATAGTGGCGGTGCATATACTCTGGTGCATGGACTACGAGCTGCTGGGTGTATTTGCCTTTGGGTAGCGGCACATCTAAGTCTTTGTCACTCAAATGAAACTCAAATAGCGAGGGCTCGTACTGCAAGTAGTGTTCAAAATCAGAAAAACGGACCACCGGGCCCCACGCCCAGGGAATGTTTTTACTATTAAACTTTTCGAGCGCTTTGGTGGTGGCTAAATCATCTTCGGTTAAGGCGTCGCCTTCAAAAATGTCGCGCGTGGCCGCAATACCCACCACTTCAGCCATCCGCTGTGGGGATAGCCCCTTGGCTGGACTGCGGGTAGTTAACATGTCGCGGGTTATAATGGTGCCATCACTAATAAAGGTGGCAGCCACGATGCTTTTAGCTAGCAATTCCCGATTCATAATTTCACCGCGGGATAATTTCTTTTCAGGTTGACCAATAGCTAACTCCACTTCGCGAATACCATCTACCATGACCTTGAATTCTTCGGGCAGCAGGCTGGCTTTGTGGTCGGGGCCTTCGAGGGATTTATCCACGGTAATGTGCCGCTCAATAATACAGGCGCCACGGGCCACGGCCCCAATCGAAACGGCCGTGCCACGCTCGTGGCCGGAGTAGCCCACGGGAACGCTATACTGCTGTAACTTTTCCATGAACCGCAGGTTAATTTCATCAAACGGGGCGGGGTAGGTGCTATTGCAGTGCAGTAGGGCAAACGGGATGCCGAGAGTACGCACAAAGGTAACGCCGGCGTCGATTTCTGGCTGCTCGTTCATGCCGGTAGATAAAATCATGGGCTTACCGGTACGGGCGATGTATTCCAACAGTTCGTTGTTGGTGAAATCAGGCGAGCCAACTTTGTAGAGCGGCACGTGGAGTAATTTTTCAATAACGTCGCAGCTTTTTTTATCCCATGGATTCACCATGAACATAATGCCGCGGGACTGGGCGTACTGCTCGAGCTCAACGAATGCTTCATCGGGTAACTCAAACTCGCGTAGCAGCGGAATTAAGTACTGGAATTTTTGCTCAGCGCTGTTAGGGTCATCTAAGATTTTCTTCTGGTAGACGTCAGCCAAATTGCGCTTTTGGAACTTGACGGCATCGGCGCCAGCGTCCGCCGCGGCATCAATTAAAGCCTTAGCTCGGGCCAGGCTGCCATTGTGGTTAATGCCAGCTTCGGCAATGACAAACGTCCGCTCGCCTGGGCCGATCTGGCGTTCCCCAATTACCAGGGGCGTAATTTTCATAGGAGTATGTGTAGTATAGCAGGCTTATTCTGTCTAGGGCGAAGGGGGCAGTGATTGGAGCAGCAGCCTTACTTAATCATAAGTCTATTGCAGTACAGCTCGTACTGGGGTGCCGTCGAGGTCGACTCTAAGTGGGAGGCAGTACAGCTGATAGGCGCCGGGTTGCACGCCGTTGAGCCACAATCCTTCGATAACGGCCACGCCGGCGTCGAGGAGCAACTTGTGTACATTATCGCGGACACCCTTTTTCTTAATGGACCACGCATCGATCCCGACTACTTTCACTCCCCGCTTGAGCAATTCTTGGGCCGCCGTGTCGGCGAGGGCCACAAAGTCGGGAATAAATTCATTAATATTGCCATCGGAGTTAGCTGTTTTAATCAAAACACGGGGAGCAGTAGTAGCTGGTAAATCGGCGGCTAAAATTACTCGAGTAGCGGTGCGGACATCGATTACTTCGCACGGCCCGCACAATTGTTCTAGTGAGTACATGCCCGTGCCTTTGCCATTTGGATCAATGTGCGAGGGGGCGTCGAGGTGAGTACCGGTGTGTGAACCGAGAGAAATTTTAGTTAGCGCACTGGTGGTGGCTGACGCGGCTTGAACGTTTTCAAAAGTCACAGCCGGATTACCAGGGTACACCGCCATGCCGGCTTGAATAGGACGAGTTAGATCTATCAGCATAGTAAATTTACAATTTATACCAACTTAACTTAATCTCTGCAGTCATCGCGAGGCCTGGCGAAGCGATCCCGGACGAGATTGCCGCGTCGAAGACTCCTCGCAATGACTCTGGGTAGTATGAATCTGGTTACGTTGGGATAAATTGAGAATTGAACATTGAAAATTATTTTTTCTTCACGCTGTGGCCGCCGAATTCTTGGCGCAGGGCGGCGACTAACTTGGCCGCAAAGGAATCGGGTTGGCGAGAATCAAAACGAGTGTATAGCGCTGCTGTATTTACCCAAAACGGCACGGCATGCTCAATGGCGGTGGCAACAGACCAGCGGCCTTCACCGCTATCGTCGACATACGCGGCCAGCGAAGATAGTTTTTCGTCTTTACTCAAGGCCGAGGCGGCTAATTCCATTAAGAATGAGCGCACAATAGTGCCATGGCTCCATAATTTGGCGACATCGGCCAATTTGATATCCGGGAACGGGCCAGCCTGCAATAAATTAAAACCTTCGGCAATGGCCTGCATCATGCCGTATTCAATGGCGTTATGTACCATTTTTACAAAGTGGCCGCTACCGTGCGGTCCGGCGTGCAGGTACGCTTCCGGCGCCACTAAGGCATTAAAGATCGGTTGCAGTTTTTTAACTACGGTGGCTTTACCGCCAGCCATGATGGCATACCCGCGCTGCTCCCCTGCCACGCCGCCACTGACACCTACATCCACAAAATTAATTTTGTGCTGCGCGGCCGCTTTAGCGCGCTCAATTGAATCTTTAAAGTTTGAGTTGCCACCATCCACCAGCGTGCCGCCAGGTTCAAGTAGTGGTAGTAGAGCAGCAATAGTCGCACCCACGACTGGGGCGGGAATCATGAGCCACACCGTCCGGGGTGCAGGCAGGGTATTGATTAACTTTTTTAACGATGTGGCGCGTGTGGCACCAGCCGCTTTGATTGTCTGCGCGGAACCAGGAGCGGGATCAAAGGCAACTACGGTATGCCCGGCAGCCGTAAGGCGCCGCATAATGCCACCGCCCATTTTACCCACACCAATAAGTCCAATCGTCATATCGTTACGGTACTGGAAAGATATTGCTTAGGCCACTATCGGAAGCAGGCGCAGGCTCTTATACTAGAAATATGATCAGTGTATTGGATCACGTTGTTTTATTTGGCTCATTCTTTTTCACCGGACTCACATTGGGGTTTCTGTTTACGTATGTGCTGATTTCTTCGGGTAAAAAAAGATTATGATCGTGCAAATCTTAGCCACGCTCTTAAATAGCTTGGGATTTGTGGTGCTGTATATATTAGTCGGGTTTGGCCCAGGCTTTGTGTGTGGCCTACTGTTGGCGAATCGCTTATTTGCCAAAGGGCAGCCGACCTATATGGATACGCACGTGGAAGCAATTGCACGCGCGGCGCAACATAACGCCCAGTGGACGCCGTCGAATGAACGATGGCACAAGTAGCTTATAGGCTGCCAAACTACTGGACGATGATGGAGCCTTTCAGGCGGGGGTTTAAGTGATCGTGGAAACCCCAGGTGCCTTTGGTGGTAAAGGTGAAGCTGTATGATTCGCCAGTGGAAAGGGCCTTATCCGCATCAAAGCCAGGTAACCCGGTGTGGGTGGGGTGCGGATCAGAAGCGGGCCAGTGTGTACCCTGCCCATTATTCGTGAATGTCACCGTGGTGTTCACGGGAACAGTCAACGTACTGGGGGTAATGCCGGTATCGGTAAAGGTAACAAGTGTGCCGGTAGCGCCAGCTGGTGCGGTGGTTGGCGAGGATGATGGAGCTGGGGAAGCAACAACCGTAACGACTGGCGTAGGTACTTCTACCTCTAATTGCCCAATACTACTACCCTCTTCCTCAATAGAATCTGTTTCCGTTGGCACGGTCGCTGTTTGCGGTGAGCGCAAAATCAGGAAACCAACTAACAACACAGCAACAACAATTAATAGTCCGCCCCACAAAGCTGCATTACGCATAGGAAGTATATTTAAGATTCTTATATTCAAGTGTGCGTTTTCCCGAGAGATTCCGCAACAAGTTTTACTGGCTTAGCGCGGCAATATTCGCCCGCATCATGGCAATATAGCTATCGCGGCCAAGGGTACCGCCGGTGGGATCGAGGGTATTAATAGCGAGATTAAATTGATTACTCATGACTTTAGTGGCGGCCGAAGACACTTTTTGGGGTTCAGCGTAGAAGGTGGCGATTTGATACTGCGTAATTAACTGGCCTAAGCGCTGCAAGTCGGCCAGGGATGGTTGGCTGCCCTCTACCGGTTCGTACGTTGCCACTAAATTAAAATGGTAGGCTGGCGCCAGGTACGACCAGGCGTTATGCATGGCAATAAAATTCGGGTGCGGTGCGGCGGCGCTCGTTTTTTGTAGCTCTACTTCAAGTTGCGCCAGTTGCTGGTTATACGCGGTTACATTTTTCTCATAGTCACCGCGGTTGCTTGGGTCATGCTCAATTAACTCTTGCATAATAGTGGTCGCGATTTTTTGACCATTCGGCACGGTGAGCCAATAGTGCGGATCTACGCCCGCATCGTGGTGATGTTCCTCTGCTTCAGACTCAGCACTATTTATTTCCTCAGCGAGGTGGTAGTCGCGCAGCGCAATGCCAACTTCAACGGTTTTAACGGGAATGCCCTGGGCGCGCTGGAGGGGTTCAAAAATATGGTTATCCAGCTTTTGCCCAATGGCAAAGATTACTTTGGCATTGGCAGCTTGGGCGACTTGTGCCGTGGATAACGCGTAGGAATGTTCGTTACGCCCGGGCGGCACTAGCGTTACGACTCGCACGTGTTCGCCGCCAACGTTTTTGATGATATCGGCTAGCGGAAAAATAGTAGCCACAACAACGACCTGGTTGGTGTCATCAGTGTGTGTAAAAAAATCTCGGGCCACTAACACGTACGCGAGTCCGCCGATCAGGGCTATCAGAATAATCGGCAGGAGGATGACTATTTTTTTATTCATGCGACCAACTCAGTTGAATCGAGATCTTTTTACTGCTTGAGGGCCTGATCAACCATACCCTTAACAACATCATAGGGCTGGGCACCGTTAATGGGAGCCTTGAGGCCATTGGGGCCAATGAGAACCGAATACGGTGTGCCTTGACCACCCGCGACGCGAGCATCGGCCGCATCGGCGTCAACTCGGTCTTTATATTTGTTAGCAGTAATACACGCTTCAAACTGGGCAATGTTGGCCACGCCAACCTGCTTAGCTAAGGTTGGGATAGTAGCCGCATCGAGGCCATCATTAGTAGGGGTAACTTCATAAATTTTATCCGTTAGCTCCCAAAACTTACCCTGCTCGCTCGCACATTCGGTGGCATTGGCTTCAGCGGGAGCTTTTTTATGTAATTGCTCGAGAGGGAAATGGCGGTACACCCACCGGACATCATTGGGATACTCCTTGAGCAACTGTAGCATGGTGGGGTGAAAACGTTTACAGAACGGACACTCTAAGTCGGAGTACTCAATAATGGCCACCTTGGCATTGGCTGGTCCGCGGATGTGGTCGGCTTCGGTTACAGGTCGGAAATCACCAATCGTAGGCTGTGGAGCTTGAGTTGGCTGCGGGGCCACGGGTGCCGGAGTAGCGGCGGGAGCGCGACCACCGAAATAAATAGCTAACGCAATGAAGCCACCGGCAATAACAATAGCAATGGGTACGCCAAACGAGGTGGCAGCGGAACGAAGTGGTTGGGTAGTCACCGGCATGGGAGTAGAGGAAATATCCATAGGGAACCTAACGCTTTAAGGATAGTAGTATACACGATAATCGACGCTGCTCCCCTACGCAAGTTTGCCAGCAGCGGCTAACACACAATACTCACACTCACCGCAAAAATCTGGATTGTCCGGCGCTAAAAACTTGAGGGCGTGGATATCGGCCCACATTTTTTTAATCAACTGGGTGAGGGCGGCGACATCAGCATCGGTTAGCTCATACTGTTTTTTGATGTAGGTATTGGTGGTGGGGCTCTGCTGCACGAAATCAATTTCGCCACTCGTTACCGTGTAGGGAAACCGCGGTGAATGCTGGCTTAACATTTTATAAAAGACGAGCTGCCGGTGATAACTGCCGCCGGCTTTAACCTCGGCACGCTTGGTGTCCGGGTTGCCGGTCTTATAGTCCACCACCCGTACCTCGTTGCGACTGCGGTCAATAATTTCTATTTTATCTACCAAGCCGGTGAGCGGGATGCCTTCCACGTGGACGCCGTGGGAATGAAAATTATATTCCAGTAAGTTATCGCGGCTGCAGTCCTTACCGTACTTGGTTAAATACGCCCGCAACACTTCTTCCCCAACGGCGAGGGTGTCGGTTAATTCTTGCGCCGTTAGCACTTCGCGCTGCAACTGGTGCTTGAAACTTTGCACGGCGTTGGCGATGGCTGGTTTTTCGTTGCGGGCAAAAAACTGATAGTACTCGTACAGCGCCATGTGGATGGCGGTACCAAAAGCCATGTGGACTGTTTTTACACTGGGCACCCGCAACAGGTTGCGGTAGTAAAACAGCCGGGGGCACTCTAGGTAATTATTGAGGTGTGTGACACTGAGAATGTAGTGGTCTAGTAGTGACCGAATATAGGCCTCTAGCTGACCATCGTGTTGGCGGGGTGTGACTTGGATGGCTAAGGCTTGTAAGCGCTCGTGTGCTTCGTCGTCGAGTTCAGTTTTGGTGGCGGCTTGCTGGTACTCGGCAGGAATTTCGGTAATAAACACAGCCGGCACCAATTCCCGATTGGTGTTGCTGCGCGCGGCGTAGGAAATATAGGCTTGCTGCTTGGCTCGCGTTAAGGCGACGTAAAAGAGGCGGCGTTCATCTTCGTTATTTTCTTGGCCGGCAATTTTATCAAAGTGTAAAATTCCGGCGGGCAGGGGCACGTAGCTTTTTTCGCGTAAGTTTCCCCAGTGGCGGTCTATCATCCGCACCATAAACACGTGCTCGAATTCTAGTCCTTTGGCTTTATGCGCTGTCATCAAACGCACGGCTTGGCGTTTGGTTTGCAAAGGCGCAGCGGGTAATGTCAGCCCGTGTGCCAGTAGCAATTTAAGGTGTTCCAGAAATTCCTTGAGCGTAGTGCGCGGGGCACGGTGACTGACGTGTTTTATTTGGTTAAAAAAGGTGGTGAGACAATTTAAAACAGTAACGTGATCCTCGGTGGTTGATAGCGCCTGCTGCAGTAAGCCAGATTCGTTAACGACGTGGGCTACAAAATCGGGCAGGGGCCGATTTGCCGCCAGGCTCTGCCAATCGGCGATGCGCTGGGCGACATGCAGTAACTTTTTTGGCTCGGCGGTGCCGGCCGCAGCTACGTGCTCGGCGGTACTAATAACGGTGAAGAGGTCTAGTTTGTTTTTGACGGCATGCTGCTGACTTTTAATGACATCAAGCGCAGACAGTTGCCAGAAATCGTACTGGAGGATTGACCACAGTGGCGCATCACCCTGCGGATTGTACACGTACTGCAACAGGGCAATTAATTGCTCAATCACAATGTCTTCGAGAATATTATGGCCATTCTCGAGCTGGATTGGCACCTGTAATTTGAGTAAGGCATTGGCGAAATCAGCGGCGTCCGCATTGCGACGGTACAGTACCGCAATTTCCTGTGGCGCCACTCCGCTGGTAATCAAGGCTTGGATTTGTTTGGCTACGCCGTACACTTCGGTGTCGACGGTATCAAAACAGTTCACCGCGATGGGTACTGACGGGTACTTTTGGGCGGCGACAAGTTTTTGGGTCGTGCCCGGAATGTACCGGTCGATCGATTCCTGATTGCGGGCAATAACGGCGCTGGCTGCATCCAGAATTAATTGTTGGCTGCGGTAGTTTTGTTGCAACGTGATCACGGTGGCGAACTGCTTATACTGTTCGTACAGGAACAGTAGGTTTTCGAGCGAGGCGCCCTGGAAACGATAAATAGACTGTTTGTCATCGCCGACCACAAAAATATTGGGGTTCTCGTGCCAGCGGCCCAGTAAATTGACCGTGGCGTTTTGGGCGCCGTTAGTATCTTGGTACTCGTCAACCAAAATATATTGGAACTGTTCTTGGTAGTGAGCCAAAAGTTCGTCGTCGCTCTTAAAGCGATCCAAGACGAAGAGGATCATATCTTCGTAGTCATACCTCCCCCGCTCTTTCAGCTTCACTTGATACAGGTCGTACACGGCTTGCATTGCCTGCTGCTTCGGCAGCCGCTGGTGTTGCTGTTCGTGCCAGCGCTTCATTTTGTTTTTATATAGCGTCACGGCCTTGCCAGCGCTGCGTTTATTGTCAGCGGCAGCTAACCCCTCTTGTAGTTGTTGGTAGTGTCGCGCGAATAGATCGAAGTGCTGTGACAGGTGCGGAAATTTGTCGCGCAACGCGCTCGCTGCTTCGTGCAATTGCTCCGCTGTGCCTGGTGTGCGCTCAGCCATGGGCAACGTAATAAAAGCTTCAAACGGCGCTTGTAATTGCTTGAGTAGCTTTTTAGTGGCGGCTACGATGGCGGCGTACTCTTTGCTGGTAATATGCTCCGCCTTTAACGCCTGCACGTTGCGGCTTAAGTCGGGTAAAAACAAATAGGGGTTGCCAAAGGGCTTGAGCGGGCTGTTCCCTGGTAGCGCATTAATGATGTCCTCAAATAATTGCACGCGCTCAATATCGGACAGTACTTCTAACTCACGAGCGAATGAAAATTTCTCGGGGTATTCCTGAATAATGTCGTTACAAAAGGAATGGAAGGTATGGATGCGCACCTGGTATGCCGCCGGACCAATGATGCTAATCAGTCGCTTGCGCATGGCGGCCACACCGCTTTCGGTAAAGGTTAAACACAAAATATTGTACGGATCCATTTGCGTGTCTTGTAGAATCCGGGCAATGCGCATGGCTAAAATCTGCGTTTTGCCGCTACCGGGGCCGGCTAACACCATGACCACGCCTTCAATCGTATCTACGGCTTGGCGCTGTTGTGGGTTGAGTTGCTGGTAGCGTTCTTCGAAGTTTTGGGGCGAACCACTCATACTGCGACTGTACCATTGCGCCTAGAAAACCACAGCTGTAAGCCTAAGAGGATGAGCGGGATAGTGAGGACCTGGCCTTCGCCCAGGACAAGGGAACCTACGGCCAAGCTGAACCCGTCTATTTCCCGGAAAAAACCAATCAAAAAACGCAACGTGCCGTAGCCGATCAAAAATAAAGCGACGGTGCGCCCAGTGATGTACTGGCGACTGCGGAAAAAATACCAACTACACAATGCAGCAACGCTAATGTCTTTCAAGGCTGCGTACAGCTGCACCGGGTGCCGTAACCCAGGTACGCCAGGGACATTTATGCCCCACGGCAAAGTTGTGATGGTGCCAAATAGTTCCTGATTAATAAAATTGCCGACTCTTCCTAAGCTCAATCCAATAGCGACGGGAATGACGACAATATCTAAAATAGTTAACGCGGATAGATGATACCGACGACTCATGATCCACAAAGCTATTCCAGCTCCTAGTAGCCCCCCATGAAAAGCCATGCCGCCTTCGCTGATAGCGAAAATTTTTAAGGGCTGCTGCCAAAAGTACGCTGGTTCATATAACACGGCATAGCCTACTCGGCCGCCGATGAGTACTCCAGCAAAGCCGGCCAGTAACACTGAATGCCATTGTTCCGCTCCTAGCACCAAGTGCCGCTTCCGGGCCAGTCGCGGCACCAGCACCCACGCGCCTGCGAATGCCGCCACGTACATTAAGCCATACCAATACAGGTCGATACCGGCGACATGGAGAAAAATTTCTCGCTGCGGGAAAAAGGCGACCATATATGTGCCAGTGTACTTGCAGTTGTTGAATAAAAAAATGGGCGAAGCTCCCGTACGTGTGGAGTGTTCGCCCGAAGAGTTTCAAAAGGATGTTAGCGGAACATGGCTAGTGAAGGACGTAGCGCTGGCCCCCTATCGCGGTGCCGGCCGCGTGGAGGCTTCGACGGTTGGGGTGCGAGGGCAATAAGCTTATACTTCTCGAGCGGCTTGAGTCGATTGCTGAGGTGCTCCAGTAGTTGAGCGTGGGTTGGTGGGTGCCAGTCGGTATAGGTTGTTTTGAAACTGTCCCTACCTTCTGCGCCCACTAAATGCACTTTGCCTTCGGCCCAGTAGGCATAGCGAGGATGATACAAGTTAAGCGATGTGCCCATTATGTCGCACCGCAAGATACTGTGTAGTGCCTTGTTCGCGGCGGTGGTGAACTTGGAACAACCAATCAGTTGCTCCATTTCATCTGCCAACACCACTAGAATTTCAACTCTATCAGTCGTAGTCGCACTCACGGGTACACTCCTGTCGAAAGATCAGTCCATGAAACACAACACCACGCACCTCTATCCTGTTGCTGTACCTAAAAAATCCTTTTTGAAAAAAATGAAAGTGGAAGGGACAAACTGCCGAAGACTATCGGCTATCTCCAGATCGTAGTCCGATCGCAATTTTTGTCAACAGTTGTTGACAAATAGACCTATTTCTTGATTTGGATGGCGGCGATAGGTACGGCTAACGTAATTTTCTCTTGCGTGAAGGCCTCCATGATTTTGTAGTTAATTTCTTGACGGGCATCCATATAGACGGCAAAGTCGTGTTCTGTCACAAAAAAGACGACGCGGAAGGTGAGGGCAGCTGGTGCGACGCGGTAAAAATGTGCGCGTCCAAAACGGGTGTGCGGCACGCTTTCAATAATTTCGCGCAGAATCATAGGAACAGCTTTGAGTTTTTCCACTGAAGCGTCGTACATGACTTCAATATCGAAGGAAATGCGACGCTCTTCTAAGCGGCGAAAATTCTTAATGCGGTCGCCGGTTAATTCGCGATTGGGAATAATTACCTCTTCACCGCTAATCGCTTTAACGCGGGTCGTTTTAATACCAATATGCGTCACTGTCCCGCGCACATCGTTCACCACAATAAAATCACCGACGCCAAACGGGCGGTCGAAGTAGATGGCTAAGGAACTAAATAGATCGCCTAGGACATTCTGCGCGGCTAACGCCACCGCAATACCACCAACGCCTAAGCCGGCCACGAGCGAGGTAACGTTGACGCCAACATTCGACAGGATAAATAAAATACCAATGATCCAGAGGCTGATGCGAATCATTTGATTCACAAAGCGAAGAATGGCTTGAGTGCTTTGATCCGCCGTTTGGTTCACTCGGCGGCGGATGATGTAATCCACTAAAATCTGAATGGCAATAATACCTTGGTAGGCTAGGACGGCAATAAAGATGGAGCGAATGATTTGATAAGCTTGCGGCGGTACCACTACCAGTCGCAACGCCAAGTACACCGATACCACCAAATAGAACGAGGGCTTCACGGTTTGTAAAATTCGAATGGCAGCGTCGTCGATATCGGTGCGAGTATGCTGGGCTAATTCTCGTAAGCGGAAGACAACTAGTTTTTGAATGGCCTTAAAAATGAGAAAGAGGCCGAGAAAATACAGCGCGGCGACGGCGTACTGGCGCATGGAATTGCCGAGCCAAACTACTTCCCACACTGGCGAAGAGAAAAATTCCATAGCCTTAGCATACCACACGCGCCTTGACACATTTTCAGGTAAAGTTCATGGTATCCTATTGATTATCTAAAGTAGTGCCTATCTGGTATGACGCGTAAGAGAAAAATTATTATTGGTAGCCTGCTCGGGTTGGTGGTATTGATTGGCGGCGGCGTTGCCGCTAGTGCCTTGCGCGGTGACACCCCACCAGAAACCATTCGAGTAGAGCGCGCCACAGTGGTCAACGACATCGACTTTAGTGGCCGACTGCAGGCTAAGCAGGCGGCTGATTTAGGTTTTGAATCTACCGGAAAACTGTCGCGCTTACTGGTGACGGTGGGTGATAGCGTGGTAGAGGGCCAAGTACTGGCTACCCAAGAAACCAGTGTGGCGGCTTTGGAATTAGCTAAAGCGCGCGCCGATCACGCTGGGGCAGCGGCCAGCGCGGCTGTTGAATTGCAGAATGCAGCGACTGCGGCTAAAACGACGCAAGCGGCAGCGGCGAGAACGGTTGAAACGGCCCGACAAAGCGTGCGCAATGCCAAGACTGAGTATGATCAAGCCAAAGTAGTGTGGGATAAAACCGTGCGCGAGAGTGGTGATTCTTCACTGACTGAAGCGAAGTATTCAGTGGTACTGTCCGCCCTCTCGGCATATCGCGGCTCTCAAGCGACGTTAAAACAAGCAGAAAAAGAAGCGCAAAAGACGACAACGGCCGCAGCGGCAGCCGTGGCTTCGGCTTCAGTGGCAGTACAGAATATCGAACAAACTAGTCCGACAACAGCGGGCTTATCAGCACTAGCGGCGGCGGAACAATTAGCGGTGGTGCGTCTAGGCAAGCAAACGATTCGCGCGCCGTTTGATGGCGTGGTCACTGATACACAATTTATCGTCGGCGAATTGGCTACAGCAGGTAGCACCGTACTCACTATCCAGACAGCGCAAACCCTAGAAGTGGTAGCACAAGTGGCAGAAACCGACGTGGCGCTGCTTGCGGCCGGCATGCCGGTTCGCGTTGCGTTTGATGCGCTGCCTGATCAGGATTGGCCTGGCAGCATTGCCACGATTAACCCCGCCGCGGTGATTTTAGAAGGCGTGCCTACGTACGAAGTGGTCGTTAATTTGAACGAGTTTGATAATCGCTTAAAACCAGGTTTATCGGCCACCATTAGCGTGCGCGTGAGTGAAAAAACTAATGTGTTAGTGGTGCCACGCCGGGCCGTATCAACGGTGAATGGCACCAAGCAAGTACGTGTGGTAGCACCTGATAGCAGTATTAGCACACGTGACGTAAAAACGGGCGTCCAAGGATCCGACGGCTCAATTGAAATTACTGATGGCTTAGCCGAGGGCGACACAGTGGTCGTGCGCCAACCATAACGCCTGCTGCTGTGGCCGAACCGTTGATCGTGACGCGTCATCTGCGCAAAGCATACGTGCAAGAAGAAGTTACCACGCACGCGTTGCGTGATGTGTCGCTGAAAATTAATCAGGGTGAGTTCGTGGCCATTATGGGTCCGTCGGGTTCTGGTAAATCAACCCTGCTACACATTTTAGGTTTTTTGGATCGACCTAGTGAGGGTGAATACATTTTTGATGGCCAGGCCATGCAACAGTACGACGAGGCGGCGCTGGCCGTGATTCGCAATCAAAAAATCGGCTTTATTTTCCAGGCGTTTAATTTGCTGCCGCGAACCAGCGTGTTGGATAACGTCTTGTTACCGCTGCGCTACTCTCGCCTGCCGAAACGTGAATGGGAAGCCCGTGCCCAGGCGGCGCTGGCTAATGTGGGTTTATCACACCGCTTACACCATGTCCCCTCCCAGCTCTCTGGTGGAGAAAAACAACGGGTGGCGATTGCGAGGGCATTAATTAACGAACCGCTGGTTATTTTTGCCGATGAGCCCACCGGTAACTTGGATTCGGCGAGTGGTGAGATAGTTATGGAAACGATTGAGCGGTTGCACCATGAAGGGCGGACGGTGGTATTAATCACCCACGAAACGGTGACGGCGGCCTATGCTCAACGCATTATCCAATTGAAAGACGGTATGATCGTGGCAGATGACGCCGTGGCGACGGCGCGGACACACTATCATAAATAAATATGAAAACACTTGATTTACTGGTAACCGCCACGGGTAGTTTACGCACTAATTTTGGGCGGTCATTTTTGACCATGCTGGGCATTATTATCGGCGTGGCCGCCATTGTACTGGTAGTGGCATTGGGCCAAGGCGCGCAGTCAATTATTTTGGCGCAGGTCCAAGGTGTGGGTGCCAATACGATTGTGGTGCGGCCCGGCCGGGAACCAGAAGGCCCCAGTGATTTTGCAGACACTATTTTATCGGATTCGCTGAAAAAGCGAGATGTAGACGCCTTGCGCCAATCCCGGAACGTGCCGAACGTGAGCCAAGTTGAACCAGCGGTGGCTGTTGGCGGCAGCGTGGCCTACCAAAAAAATGTATATCGCCCCACGATTTTAGGTTGGAGTGGTGAAGCCATTGCATCCATTTTACAAATTGAACCAAGCGAAGGCGGGTTTTTTACCATTGATGATATCCGCAGCCAAGCGCGGGTAGCGGTGATTGGTGATCGTGTTCGCCAAGAACTATTTGATACCGAGCCGGCAGTGGGCCAGTCCATTAAAGTGAAGGATGTGAACTTCCGCGTGGTGGGAGTGCTACCGAAGAGCGGCCAGGTGAGTTTATTTAACCCAGATGAATTGGTGGTTGTGCCCTACTCAACGGCGCAGACGTATCTATTGGGCATTGATTACTTTCATGAAATTTTAATTAGCGCTTCCGACCCGACGCTGGTGGACCAAGTGGCCGATGATATTAGAGCCACCTTGCGTGAACGGCACCGGATTGATGACCCGAGTAAGGACGATTTCTTTGTGACGACGCAGCAAGATATTGTTGAGCGCTTAAGTACGGTGACCCAGGTGCTAACGGTGTTTCTGGCAGCCATTGCGGCCATTGCGTTAGTGGTGGGCGGTGTTGGGATTATGAACATCATGTTGGTATCAGTCACCGAACGGACACGAGAAATTGGGTTGCGTAAAGCCCTGGGCGCGACCAACCAAGACGTGCTGCAGCAATTTTTATTCGAGGCGTTATTTCTGACTATTATTGGCGGCGCCATTGGGACAGGCATTGCGGTGAGCATCACGGTGGTAGTTTCGATTGTGGCAACGCGCGTCTTTAGTATTGAGTGGCCGTTTGCGTTGCCGCTCGGTGCTATTGGGTTGGGCATTGGTATGGCCGCCGTCGTGGGCTTACTCTTCGGCCTGTACCCAGCCCTACAAGCAGCCCGCAAAAGCCCGATGGAAGCACTACGCTCTGAGTAATTCCTGGTAGGCGACGGCAGCCGTAGCGCGCTGTTGCACAACAAGTGCAACAGCGGAAAAGAAAGGATGTGACGAGATGTTGCCTAACCGCTTGAATAGCAGCGGCAACGCTAGCATGCCCTCACTGGGTGTAGAGATAGCCGTGCCGTGGACGAGCGCCTGGCCCACACTGCGATTGCGAGAATGAGGGCTAAATCCCGTAGCAACTAAATCACCTAGCCCGGCTAGACTCGATACTGTTTCGACTTTGCCTCCTAGTTGTGTCACTAGTGCCTGCATTTCCTGGATGGCTTGAACCGTTAATTTACCCAGGGCGTTATCACCAACGTTCAGTGCTGACGCAATACCTAGCCCTAACGCATAGATATTTTTAAGGACGCCGGCGGCGCTCACGCCGAGAATATCATCACTGTGGCTAACGCGTAGGAGCGTCGGCGCAAACAGCTCGGCGATGGCGGGGAACACTTGCGGCTGACACCCGGCTAAGCCGTACGCTGCTCGGCCGGCTAAAAGCTCGCCAGATAGAATGGGGCCGCCTAACATGACTGGCTTGACGGCGGGAGGTAGGATGTCTTGCAACAGTTCTGCCATGGTGGCGCCAGAAGCAGGATCGAGCCCTTTAATTAAGGATACGACTTGCGCCGTGGGTTTTAACTGCGGGGTGATGCTGGTAATAAATTCTCGGACGGCACTGGCGGGCATGCATAAAAAAATAACGTCCGCACTGGCGGCGAGTTGGGTGACAGAAAATGAATGGTTAATTTTATTGCTGTCGGTATCCCACAGCGCAATTTCGCGTTGGCGAGTAGGGGCAATAATTTTAGTCAGGGCTTCACCGATCCGCCCCACCCCGCTAATTAAAATACTGGAGCTGGTCATTGCGCCGACGTGCACTGCGGGCACCGCGTGGCAGCCACATGAATTTGACTCTGGCAGTGCGGGCACGTTTTTTCACTGATGGCTTCATCGTGGCGCTGCAAACGATTGATTTGGCGGACGACAATAAAGATCACCAGGGCGATGATTAAAAAATTTAGTACCGCATTTAAAAACAACCCGTAGTTAATGGTGGGCACGCCGGCCGCTTGGGCTTGGGCCAGCGTGGCGTACTCCTGACGCGACAGATTAATAAAGAGGTTGCTAAAATCTACCCCGCGCAGCAGCAAGCCTAGCGGCGGCATAATAATATCTTTAACGAGCGAGTTAGTAATGGCCGTGAGGGCGCTACCAATAATGACACCGATACTTAAATCCACCACATTGCCCCGCAAGGCAAACTTTTTAAACTCGGCCCACAATTTTAACGTCGGTTCTGCCATACCGTAAGTGTAGCATTGCCGCCTCGTGCCTACGCAAGAGTAGGGAGTTTTGCACTTACTACACCACAAAAAACACCCTTGAGCGCTTGCGCACCCTCGGGTGTTTTTAGAACGGTACTGAAATTACCAGTTGCCTGAGCCACCTTTACCACCACCGAATCCACCGCCATCACGGCGAGGAGGGCGAGAGGCTAAGGGGCGAGCTTCGTTGACAGTCAATGTGCGGCCACCAAAATCTTTGTTGTGCCACATTTCGATTGCTTTTACAGCATCTTCGTCATTGGTCATTTCAACAAAACCGAATCCGCGTGAGCGGCCAGACATTTTGTCAGTAATAATCGTGGCTGATTCAACTGCACCGGCTTGGCTGAACGCTTCCTTAAGCTCTGCTTCGCCTGTGGTGTAGGGTAATCCGCCAATGTATAGCTTTTTTGCCATCTAATTTGTAGTTTCTAACTGATTAACTTCGTAGCCGACCTTTCCTAACACCGAGGCACACTTACGAAGTGGACTAGCGCGGAAACCTACGATGCTCACATAATACTTAGTTCCGCTAAAAAGGCAACACTAGCAACGAAAGTGTCGCCGGCTCTCAAAGAGGCCAATTAGGCTTAACAAGAAGCTGATACCAGCTGTCATTAACGCCGGCAATACCAGCCCATTCATGTCGGCTAGCTGGAAGAAGAGGCTCAAAAGCAAGACGATAATTCCGAAAATGCCAATGAGCGAGCTGGCGAAGGCAATACCAGCCCCTATCAGCCACTGGCGTATGCGTAGGGGAGATACTTTTATTTGACTGGTCCCTTTACCGATGGCGTAATACGCGGCCCCGGTGGTCAGTAGGCGCAGCAGTTGAGCCCACATAGTTAACGACGGTCCCGTGAAATCAGGATGCCCATGGCTAGCCCGACGGCAGCAGCGACCGCAACGGCGCCCCAGGTGTGATCGCGGGTAAATTGATCCACTTCTTTGCCAACGGCTTTACCTTGCTTAGCTAACGATTCAAGTTTGGCTTGAGCTTGGCTTAACACTTCTTGAGCGGCGGCGACCACTTCTTCTTTTGCGGTGGTGGCAACGTCTTGTGCGTCTGACATCATGCTGCCCGCCCGCTTGGTTTGACTGGTTCCGTAAAACATAGTTCCCCTTTCTTTAAGAATGAGCTTCCTTTCACCATACCGCGCGGCACGCAAAAGGAAAGGCTACCCAATAGTGAGGGGAATGATTTTTCTGAAAGTAGTATATTAGTATCTATATGCGGTTACTTCGATTATTCCTATTTCTGCTGGGTGCCGTGATTGTGGCCGGCTTGGCCTGGGGCATGTATCGCACGTGGCGAAGTGAAAAAAGCAGCAACCAAGCGGTGTTCACCAGCGGCAGTGCTACGTTGCCGGCGGAAGGCTTTTATCGGGGTACGGTGACAGGGTACACCGGTAGCTGGCAAGGAAAAAACTTCTACGATGACGGTGGTGGTGAAAATGTCTTTGCCGAAGCGGCGAGGACGGCTACTCGGTATCCTTTTCGATTAGCGACAGGACATGGTTTGCGAGATAAGAATCTGGCCGTGGTGATATTAGATTATAACCAGCCTAGTAACCCATGGTGGCTCAAATTTATTGTGGATGAGATTGTGGCAACAGGACCCACCACGTACTTAGGTAAAGTTCATGTTCGGATTGCGCCCAAGCTGGTGCTGACTTTGGGATTCTTCGCCTTAGAACGACAGTAAGTATGACCCGTCTAGTGGCAGTTGGCGGTGTGGTGATTGTCATTATTATTTTAGCTGGAGCCATTATTTTCTGGCCGCTTAAAGCCACGGCGCCGAACGACCCCGATGCCCAACCAATTAGCTCTCCCCTCACTACAGACACTAGCACCACGGCTGCGCCGGATTCGCCTCCACCCACTAATGAAGAGGCAGAAAGCTCGGCAACGCTGGTGCCGCCGATTGCAGAATTTACCTCGCGGATTACTAAAAAATCATTTGGGACATACGTCACCCCGCAAGACTCCCCGGTTTCACCTGAACGATTCAGCGGGTACCACACTGGTGTGGATGTAGAGTATGGCGATGTGCCGGGTGAGGTACCGGTGCACGCAATTGCCAGCGGCAGAGTTGTTAGCTCACGGACAGCCAGCGGCTACGGCGGCGTGGTGGCAATTGAACACGACGTTGATGATAAAAAAATAGTGGCAGTATACGGCCACCTTGATCCCACCAGCATTATTAGTAACGGCGTGGAAGTGGCAGCCAAACAGCGGATTGGCATATTGGGCGACGGCTTTACGGCCGCTACAGACGGCGAACGTAAACACTTACACTTTGCCGTTCGCGCCGATGCCACGGTGAGCCTGCTGGGCTACGTGCCAAACAAGGCAAGTCTGACGGCGTGGTTGGACCCTCTGTCGCTATTTCAGTAAGCTCTGCCCGGTCATGGCAGCTGGCTGCGGTAAGCCCATAATTTGTAAGATGGTTGGCGCGACGTCAGCTAAAGTCCCTTGGTCGTGGATACTGTATTTTTGATCAGTAATAATGGCTGGCACCTCATTTAAAGTGTGTGCTGTATGTTTTTCACCGGTGACGGGATCGATCATCAACTCCGCGTTGCCATGGTCTGCCGTAATAAATACCACGCCGCCAGCAGCAGTGGTGGCTTCAACGACGCGCTTTAATTGTTTATCTACTTCAGCCACCGCAATAAGCATAGCGGGCTGATTGGCGGTGTGCCCCACCATATCGGCGTTGGCAAAGTTAATAAAGATAAAGTGTTTGCCAGCCGCAATTTGCTCCAGCGCTTTATCCGCAATCCCTTCGGCGCGCATCAGGGGGGCTAAATCATGGGTGGGAATATCTTTGCGACTGGGCACTAAAATGTGTTCTTCCCCCTCGTGCTTAGCTTCGATGCCGCCGTTTAAAAAGTACGTCGCGTGGGCGTACTTTTCTGTTTCGGCAATGTGCGCCTGACTTAGTCCGGCTTGGGATACTTCGGCGGCCAACGTGGTAGCGATTTTGGCTTGGGGAAAGGCGACAAGGGCTGGCAAGCTTTCCTCATACTGCGTCATGGTGACAAAACATAGATTTAACTCCTGGGCCTTCTCCGCGATCCGCTGCGATAATTGCCGGGCACGATCGGCGCGGAAGTTAAAGAAAAATACACCGTCATTTTTTTGCACCTGATACCCTTTACCTAATTCATCAACGAAAACCACTGGTTCAGCGTGTTCATCGAGCACACCTTCGGCGTACAGCTCTTCGAAAATCTCGGAGGGCTTTTTAAACTGGCAGATTTTGCCTTTGCACTCGAAAATAGCGGCCTCAGTTTTACTGATACGATCCCAGTTATTATCCCGATCCATGGCGTAGAAGCGGCCGCCGGCGCTGGCAATGGCGCCAATACCAAGCTTGGCCACGGTATCTTCGAGCTGCTTTAGGAATTTGGAGGCACTTTGTGGAGCGGTGTCCCGACCATCAGTAAAGGCATGAATGGCGACGCGTTCTACGCCTGCGGCCTTGGCCGCAATTAAGAAAGCTTCCAGGTGCTCCTGATGGCTATGGACGCCGCCGTCGCTAACGAGGCCTTGCACATGTAAGACGGACTGATGCTTTTTGACGTGATCGAACAACTGCACAAACGCCGGATTAGTGGCGAATGAACCATCGCGAATGGCTTTAGCAATTTTTACCAAATCGGTATCGATGATGCGCCCAGCCCCAATGGTCATGTGGCCGATTTCGCTGTTACCAAACTGGCCGATGGGTAGGCCCACGTTTTCTTCGCTGGCATGCAGGGTGGCGTGGGGAAAATCCTGCCACAAGTGGTCGTAGAATGGCGTATCGCCTAACGCGATGGCATTATTTTCTTTTTCATCGCGATACCCCCAACCGTCTAAGACGATTAACACTACTGGCGAGCGCAGGACGTTGGCCATATGTACTTTATTTAAGAGCGTCGGTGCCAGCAAAGGCGGCGTCGGCACCTAGCAATTCTTCAATACGTAGTAATTCATTGTACTTAGCCGTGCGATCAGTGCGCGAGAGCGAGCCGGTCTTAATTTGGCCGGTCGCTAGTGCCACCACTAAGTGGGAAATGAAGGTATCTTCTGTTTCACCGGAGCGATGCGAGATAATGGCATGCCAGCCGGCGGCTTGTGCCATTTGCACGGCCGCCACCGTTTCGGATAACGAGCCGATTTGATTGAGCTTCACCAAAATGGCATTGGCTGCTTTGGCATCAATACCCCGCTTTAAGAAGGTGGTGTTCGTCACTAATAAATCATCGCCGACTAACTGCATTTTTTCACCGAGTAGGGCTTGTAGCTTTTTCCACCCATCCCAATCGGATTCGGCTAAGCCGTCTTCAATGGAAACGATCGGGTACTTGCTAGCCAAGTCGGCTAACCACGCCACCATTTCATCGCTGGTTAACGTTTTGTTTTCCGTGGCCAAGTTATATTTGCCGTCTTGGTATAGCTCCGTAGCTGCGACATCGAGTGCCAGCATTACCTCTTCGCCTAATTTGTAGCCAGCCTTGGCCACCGCTTCGGTAATTAAATCTAACGCTTCGGCATTCCCTGCCTTGAGATGCGGGGCGTACCCACCTTCGTCACCCACGGTGGTGCCGTAGCCTTTGGCGGTGAGCACTTTGCCTAAGGCATGAAAGATTTCCACACCGTAGCGCAAGCTTTCGGAGAAGTTGGCAGCGCCCACCGGCATGACCATAAATTCTTGAATGTCAGAGGATCCCGCCGCATGCTTGCCACCATTGATGACGTTCATCATTGGTACTGGCAGCAGTGGTTTAGTGGTTGTGGCGAATGTTTTTTGTAAGTAACTAAACAGGGGCAACTTTTCGGCCTTGGCTTGCGCTTGAGCGGTAGCTAGTGACACGGCCAAAATGGCATTGGCCCCTAATTTACTTTTAGTGGGCGTGCCGTCGAGCTCGAGCAAGGCAGCATCTAGACCTTTTTGATCCGCCGCGTCCCGCCCGACTATTACCTGGGCAATTGACTCGTTAATATTCGCCACCGCTTTGCTGACTCCTTTGCCGCCAAAGCGCGCCTTATCGCCATCGCGTAATTCAATGGCTTCGTTACTACCGGTGGAAGCGCCGGAAGGTACGGCTGCACGACCGAGAGTGCCGTCCTCTAGCACTACGTCTACTTCGACAGTCGGATTACCACGTGAATCTAATATCTGTCGCCCACGAATCTGAGTAATTTTCATACGTTTCAATAGGAATTAAAAGCGAAACAAGTATACTTTTTCATGTGCCTGGCACGCAAGCTTGGACAGGTTTGCTGGCTCGCTTGCCCTGGGGGTATATACTATAAACACTATTTATTCTTCACTTTTTATTATGAAGAAAATGTTATTAAGCCTCTTAGCCATTGCCTTCCTGGCTGGCACTGCTCCCGTGGCCTGGGCGGAAACAACCCCTACGCCAACACCTAAACCAAAGCGAGAAATAAACCTGGCGTGTATGCAAGCTGCCGTGAGTAAGCGTGATAGCGCGCTGATTAGCACTGTCGATGCGTATCACACTAGTGCCGTGGCGGCTTTAAAGGCCCGACACGACAGTTTAAAAACTGCTTGGGGTAAAACAGATAAGAAAACCCGGCGCACCGATATTGCGACGGCCTGGAAAACCTATCGCGTCAGTTCCCGCGCCGCTCGCCACGCGTTCCGCGCGAGCAAAAAGAAGGCCTGGGAAACATTCCGCACCGAGCGTAAAGCATGCGGTACTTTGGCGACATTAGATGATGCCACTAACGAAGCGGTGGATATTGATCTGTAGCTAGTATATCAATTTATTATCGTGATCATCGTATGGCGGGATGGTATAGTTTGATGAATGAGCACACCGCCATATAAAAAAGCTGTGCCACAAGCAATCCGCGTGCCCGAACGACCAATAATTGAGCCACGGTCGGAAAATGCATTTTGGTGGGAACGGAACGGGACATTTAATCCCGGCGTGACTGAGTATCACAATCAAGTTGTGCTGCTGTATCGTGCCTATGACGACTTTCACATTTCACGCCTGGGACTAGCCCATAGTAAAGACGGGGTTCGCTTTACTCGCTACAACCATCCAGCGATTGATACTAATCCAGATGACGCTGATGAGCGACTTGGCATTGAGGATCCGCGGATTACCTTAATAGATGGGACATATTATATTGTTCACACCGTTGCCTCGTATCATGCCGTCGGAACAACTGCCGATGTTAAAGGTATTATGGAGCATATCCCCTGGCGCGTGCGGGTAGCGATGCATACGACGACTAATTTTAAACAGTATCGCCATTGGGATGTGCTTCTACCGAATGTTCCAGCAAAGAATGCTTGCTTGTTGCCGGAAAAAATTAATGGTCAATTCGGTTTGTACTTTCGCGAAAACACCGACGAAGGTGAAACATTAAAACTGACCTATACCACTGACTTTAGACAATGGACCTCGCCGGAAACCATTCAATGGCCCACGCCGGAAACATGGCAACAATTTAAATTTGGTACCGGTTCACAGCCGATGCTCACCAAGGATGGTTATTTAATGGTGTATCACGCTGTAGATCAAAACCAAGTCTATCGCCTCGGCTTAGCCATGTTTGATCGTAATGACCCTTCTAAAATACTTTGGTATTCCGATCCCATTCTTGAACCTGAACTGCCTTTTGAGAAAGAGGGCTACGTGCCAAATGTTGTCTATACCTGCGGGGCGCTGTTACGAAATAATGAGTTATGGATTTATTACGGCGCGGCTGATAAAGTCATTGCGCGGGCAATTCTACCGCTGACGGGACTAATCTCTGGTCAATCTTAAATTAATATGAAAAAAATTCGACTCGCGATGCTTTCGCCAATTGCCTGGCGCACGCCGCCTCGTAAGTATGGTCCTTGGGAACGCTTAGTTTCACTGCTGACTGAAGGTCTGGTTAACAAGGGTGTTGACGTTACTCTCTTTGCGACCAAAGAGTCAGTCACTGCTGGCACCCTACACGCTGTTGCTCCTAGGGGCTACGAAGAAGATGTGGAATTAGACCGAAAAACATGGGAGTGTCTACATATTTCAGAAGTCTTTGAGCACGCGAGGGAGTTTGATTTGATTCACAATAATTTCGACTTCCTACCTCTAAGCTATTCTCAATTAACAACGACGCCTGTTGTTACTACTATTCACGGATTTTCAACCCCAAAAATACTACCCGTCTACCAAAAGTATAATGGCAAAGTTAAGTATGTATCGATCAGTAATGCCGATCGTGATCCAAGTCTCGACTATATTGCGACGGTCTATCACGGTATTGATGTCGAACACCTTGACCTGCATGAAAAGCCGGCAGATTATTTAATTTTCTTTGGTAGAATCCATCACGACAAGGGCACTAAAGAAGCCATTGAGATTGCCCGCCAAGCTAATCGAAAGCTTATCATTGCGGGCTTAATTCAGGATGAAACGTATTACCAAAAAGAGGTAGCACCACATTTAGATGAAGATAGGGTAGTCTACATTGGAAACGTTGGGCCGGATCAACGTAACAAATTACTTGGCAACGCAGCCGCTTTACTCCATCCCATTAACTTTAATGAGCCCTTTGGATTGTCTGTGGTCGAAGCGATGGCGTGTGGAACTCCGGTGATAGCGTTTAAGCGCGGCAGTATGCCCGAAGTTATTGTCGACGGTAAAACTGGCTTTTTAGTTTCAACGGTACAGGAAGCTGTCCAGGCAGTGGGCAACCTGGGCACCCTCAAGCGCGCTGATTGCCGTCAGCACGTGCTTGATCACTTTTCGGTAGATCGGATGGTGACTGACTATCTGAAGGTGTACCAGCAGATTCTAGCGTAGCTTTAGCTTGGTGATAATTAGCTAAGACGGTTCGAAATAAGTTGAGGTAACTCTGTGCCACACTGGGCCATGTCATTAATCGTCCATACCGATAGGCTTTATGCTCTATTTCACTTTTCTTTTGCTGATTTTCTTTCAAATTTATAACTGCTTGAGCGATCGCGGCGGCGTCACGGAATGGCACAATGACCCCTCGTCCATCAGCGAGCACTTCTTTGGAATACACATAGGGTGTCGACACACATGCCTTGCCTGCGCCAATCGCATATGCTAGTGCGCCGGAGGTAATCTGTTGCGGCTCTAAATAAGGCGTAATGTAAATATCAATTGCCTTTAACCATTTCATTAGATCATCAAGGGATAAATACTCGTTAACAAAACGGACATTATCTGTAATACCCAGTTCACGCGTTAATTTCTTTAGATAGTTGCGATAGGCTTCTCCCTGGTGGCGCTTTAACTCAGGGTGGGTTTGGCCAATGACTGTATATAAAACTTCAGGATATTTTTTAGCAATAATAGCAACAGCCTGTAAGGCATACTCAATACCTTTATTCGGATCAAGTAAATTGATATTACCGAGGACGAGGCGGCCGGTGAGCTGGCGTTTAGTTTTATATTTTTCAACGGCATTGAAAGAAAAATCAGGTACGCCATGAGGAATCACTACAATTTTTTTACGGGCAATGCCGTAGTGTTTTACCAGGCGACCGGCTACCTCTTCCATCATTACAATAATTGCTTCTGATTTTTTGGCGACTCGCTTTAGAATTTCACCCTGCTTACTATTCGGATCTTCGAGTACGGTATGAAAGGTTGAAACTAACGGACGCTCAAGCGACTCAACAAAATGGAGGATATATTCGCCTGATTCCCCACCAAACAAGCCAAATTCGTGCTGCAAAAGCACTAGGTCGGCATGAGATTGATTAACATATTCGGCAGCAGATAAGTAAGAAGAAAGATCGTCGTAGGTAATTTTATATTTTGACTCCCACGGATATTCCATGTTTTCCTGCACTCGATTAATCGCCATGATTTCGGCGAGGGAATGGGCGTTTAAAAGATTGATCGCATTGGTCAGATCTTTGGTGTAGGTCGCGATGCCGCATTTTCGAGGAATATAGGAAGAAACGTAAATTACGTTTAAAGGCTGCTGCTGCTTGGTAATGACTTTTTGAAGATTTTTCATAACTAAAACAGGTCCCCCCTTGCCGGCAAGGTAGTAAGATAAAAGGGTGTATTGTTACCGTGGTGGTCTTCGTTTCGAGTAGTAAAACCTCATCACGGTTTTGATTACATCCTTGACAGGCAAGACAAAAGATACTATAAAATATCAAATGATGCAAGTGCTTTCAGAAAAAAAAATGTTTTCTGCTGACGAAATTGCGTTGTTGTTGCAACACACCAAAAACATGATTGGTCCGTATGGACTATATCAACACGCGACTATACAAACGCCACTTCTCTCCGAGGGATATTGTACTGACGATAACGCTCGCGCCATTCAGGCCCTACTTCATCTCAAAAAGATAGCCGCCCCCCAAACTCATGACGAAATTGAAACAATCATTGAATCATGCTGGCAATTCATTCTTGCTGCTGAAGAAAAACCCGGGGTGTACTATAACTTTCGCAGCGCGCAAGGAGAGTGGCTGCTGCATGGTCGGTCTGACGATATGTATGCTCGACTCTTCCGATCATTAGCCGCCGTTCTAGCGCATGATACCCAGCATCAACGGCAAGCACACGCCGCGGCGCTTCTTCCTCCATTAGCTAGAACGTTAAAAAAATTAACTTCCGCGCGCGCTTGGGCTGAAATCCTGATCGCCGTAACTGAATTTCCGGCGATAGAGCGGGCATCTTACCAGGAGTTAGTTGCTATCGGCGTCCAAAAATTACGTGCATTATGGCACGCTAATGCTTCAATTGATTGGCCTTGGTTTGAATCGACTATAACGTACGCCAATGCCCTTTTCCCACATGCTCTCCTTCGCGCGCAATCACTGACTCATGCGGCTGATTTACCCCTTATCCTTAGGCAAAGCGCTGACTGGCTCATTACCACGACCATTCGCGACGGCATGTTTGTGCCGATTGGCAGTAACGGCTGGTACACCAAGGGCGGCCAACCTTCGGTAGATAATCAGCAACCCATTGAGGCTGGGCAAACTTTTGATTTTTTATTGGATTACAGCGTGTACACAGATATAGACGAAGCAATAATGCTGGCACCATACCTGTGGCTATATGGGAAAAATACGCATCAGTTTTCGTTAGTCGATCCGGCGCGAGGCTATTGTCGTGATGGCTTGCTGGCAACAGGGCCTAACTTAAACTGCGGCGCCGAATCATTATTGGCGTACCTGTGGGCCGAAATTAGGCTGAAACAAGCTATTCCAGAACTTCAAACAATCGCTGCGGAGCAACGTAAAGCAATCACTGCTACCGTTTAGTTTGAATATACGCTAGCGCGCCGAGTAGTCCATTATCGCTGCCAAGTTCAGCCATTTTAAGTGCAGGCAGTATTGGGAAGATTTTAGAAACTTTTTCGAATTCAACTTGCAGTTCGGACAATGCGATTCGTTGTTTTAAAATCAATGCTCCACCTAATACAATAACACTTGGTGACCAAAACATGGTTAGGTTGTGTAGTCCCACGGCTAACCAGTGCGTTGCTTCTTGCCAAACCGCCGTATCGGTAATCATGCTTGGTTCCTGTTTGAACCGATACCGTAAACCGCTCCCTGACGCATAATGCTCCAAGGTACCTGGCTGGCGACAGGTGGGGCAAGCACTATGGTCGATATCGATAATATGCTGGCCAGGTTCAAAGCCGTAGGTGGTGGCATCAATTTTTCCTTGGACGATCCGCGCTCCACCAATCCCGGTACTAACCGTCACGTAGGCCACGATGGGACTACCTATACCTGCACCAATGGTAGCTTCCGCTAAGCCGGCCAGGGCGGCGTCGTTGAGGGACACTGGCACCCCCCACTCTGCTTGCAGTGCATCACTCAAAGAACGTCCGACCCAGCCAAGAAGATTAGGTGAAGTGAAAAGTTTCTGGCGCGATCCAGCCAACACGCCGGCAATGGCGCCACTGCTCCCCGCTATCGATTTTCCTTTAGTTAGTTTTATCGCTGCGTCTTTAATTGTCGCAACGCCTTGGTCAAAGTCTGGCGGGGTAGGCACCACTAGTTGTTCTTCAATTTTTTCACCAGTCAAAGAAACGCCAATGCGTATGTGAGTGCCGCCAATATCAAAAACAATGTACACGGCGGTTACCGTGACGTTATTTTCTGCAACAACTGCCGGCCAGCGGCAATCAACCGTTCTCGATCTTCTTTATTTTTCAAAATATGGATAATAGACGGCAGAATGGACAGCACGATAATGCCTACAATAATTGGCAATAGGTACCGATCAACGTCAGGAATGGTGGCGCCTAGGAAATAACCAAGTAAGGTGAGGCCGACAGCCCACGCCAGGCCGCCAACGACGTTAAACATCAGGAACTTGGCATACGACATCGCCCCGACACCCGCCACAATCGGAGCAAAGGTGCGAATAACGGGCATAAAGCGGGCGATGATAATAGTTTTACCGCCATGTTTAGCGTAGAAATTTTCAGCGCGGACTAAGTGGTCTTTATGGAACAACAATGATTCTTCGCGATTGAATATTTTGCGGCCGACGCGATAGCCAAAGGCATAGCCCACGGAGTCGCCAAGCACAGCGCCAATAAAACACAACGGCGCGAGAATGCGGATATCAAAAAAACCTTGGGAAGCTAAAAAGCCGGCGGTGAACAACAGGCTGTCCCCCGGTAAGAAAAAACCAATCAATAACCCTGACTCGGCAAACACAATGCCAAAGATACCGGTGTAGCCAGCAACTTTAATGAGAGCAATTAAATCCAGGCCCAACATATCTTGATGTACCTTACCGTATGTTGTGCCGGCTGCCTACCCGGACCATAGTATAGATATGCCAACTCCTATTAAAATTATCTTTTTTGATTTTGACGGTGTTTTTGTTAATTCGCTTTCGACCGCTTTCGATATTATTCGGACTGATCAATCTAGCCTCACTCTAGACAATTACCGCACCAATTGTGTGGTCAAAAAGTTACCTGGAAGCTGATTTACAAAAAGATTTAATCAGTGGGGTGAGCTCATACCCGGGCACGGCGCTGCCGGGTGCCGCAGGTAATGCTTTAGTGGCGGGGCATTCCAGTAACTACGCCTGGAAGCCATACCGGAAGAATAAATTGATTGTTTGCAGGCAAAAGGAGGCAGGCTAGTATAAAGCCAGATGAAATCCACCCGACATTGGCTCACCTGGCTTTTTTTAATGGGGAGTGTGCTGGCGGCAGTGATGCTGCTGTTTGCTCCCGGCGTACCATGGTGGGGAGAGCGCCACGAGGTTGATCCAAATAAAGGTAGTGTCCGCCTCAATCCGAATAAAGCGCTCGAACAAACGTTTACGTGGGAGGAAGGGACTATCGACACCGTTCTACTTTGGCTTAAGCCTGACGAGCGTCCTACAAGCGGAAATATCCACCTCGTCATTACTGGCGATGGCGGTGAGCGGGACGTATTGCTGCCAATAACGAGTGCTCCCGCGAGTGGTGTGGCTGTTTTTTCGTTGCCTTCGCCGCTGTCGGCCCGTAAAAATAGCCCTGGCACCGTGCGAGTGACCTGGCGCGATAGCCGGGTACCACTTTACTTTTTGTTTCAAATTGATAGTACCAAGTTCCCTGGTGGTGAACTACAACAGCGACCAGGCGACCTCGGCTTTCAGCTCCGCTATGTCCGCCCACCCCTGGGCTCACAGACGACACAGGTGGCGTCGGCAAGCATGGTGTTGGTCGGGGGATTGATTAGCGCTTGGGTGCTCAAGCGGGTGTTGCAGCAAACCTTATTGAAGCCGACTGGCTGGTATCGCGATGCATTGATTGCTAGCGCTCTTGGAATACTGGTGGCGATTTTTTACGGCGTGCTACTCATTCGCCCTGGCATTTGGATTGGTCCGGGTGATTTTACTAAAGACGTAGCGTACGTTCAGGCATCGGTGGCGGCGTTCACGGCTGGTCAGTGGCCAACGTGGTCGCATTTGTTGTGTGGCGGGTTGCCGCTGTTAGCTAACCCGGAAAGTAATAGTTTGAGCTTGGCTACCTTGCTTGGGTTTTTTCTGCGCAGTGAACACGCTCTCCTCTTACTCCTGGCCCTGGAAGCAGGCATAGGGGCGGCTGGCACCTATGCCTTGGCCCGCGGCTTTAAACTGTCGCGCCTGGGCAGTGTGGCAGCGACAGCCATTGCTAGCTTAAGCGCGGTGTACGCGTATCGGCTGAGTGAAGGTTTTAGCATGACGGGCGGGGCAATAGCCTTTACCCCGTGGGCTTTCTTCGGCTTTTGGCAAGCCATTCACCGTCGCCGGTGGTGGGGCGTGCTGCTCACTGGTACCAGTTTGGGGCTGATGTTTCTGCGCGGCGAAGTTCACATTATTGTGGGTGTGATTGGCGTCTTAGTACTGTGGGCCAGCTGGTATGCTGTCGCCAAACGATCAACGGTACCCCTGCAGATGCTTTGTGGTGTTGGTGCAGTCACGCTTATGTGGAGTGTGCCAAAACTGTTGGCCTACATTGAACACGGCGCACTCTTTACCAGCCACTTACCACTGTATGTAGTGAAATTGTGGCAGACAGGTTGGTGGGACGATGTGTTTCTGGCAGCTCATAGCCGGGAGGTTAAGGTGCCCGTCCGTTTCGGTACCGAAGAACACTGGGGAAATTTTGGCGCGTACACGGGGTGGTTGCCGTGGGCGCTGGCAGCAGTCGCGCTGCTACGCCGAGGCGTAACGCGGTGGTTGCTGGCGGTGAGCCTGTTGGTGTTACTGGTGATAAGCGAGGGGACTTTGTTTAGTCACGTGGCGCCTACGCTTGGGCCAATTGGCACACTGTTGCGGCTACCAACTCGGCTGTTAAGTATTGCTACCTTACTGCTAGGTATTATGGCCGGACAAGGCGTCACTATGCTGGTGCGACGTTGGCAGTACCTTGGCAGCGTGGCGGCCATACTGATAGTAGGCGCGCTGATTATTGATTTAGGCCGGACTGATGTGGCCATCTTGCAGCAAAACTTTAACCGGCACTTGCCTGTGCCGGCGGCAGTCGTGACGGGTGGGCAACTAGCCGCCCACCGGAATGCGGGCGTTGACCCCACGCGCCACCCTAGCCAGCTATTAGCGGCAGGCTATGTGTTACCTCAATTATGTGCGGATTTAAATGTTGATCATCCTTTTACGGACAACAGACCAGCCGTTTGGCCACTTAGTTCACTGCCCACCACTCTGCTGCCGAATGCGATTGTGGTTGAAGCGCCTCCGGTGACTACTGATGTATTTTTGCAAGAAAACTTTACGGATGCGTGGGTAGTTGATCATGGTATGGTGCTGGCCAGTTCCGAAAAATCCATTCAGTTAATTACGCCGGCCCAACCATTTCCTCGCCTCACGCTTAGCGTCGCTAATGGGACGGCTAGGACTCAGCAAGTGGTGCTAGTCCTGATGTTGGGTACCGCGCTTCTTTTTGGTGGTGGGCTTATTGCCCGCTGGCGGCGGATACTTATGGCACCGTCACCCGAAACACCTGCGCCTGGGCGCGGCCGGCCGTTGTTGTAAAAGTTTGTACCGGTTCAAAATAGTCGGGATATGTATTAATGACCGTAAAGAGCGGGTTGGCTGAGCTTTCCACTAAATAGGCTGGGCGGGTGACTTGTAGCCACTGCAATTGATCGGCATCGGACAGCTTCTCCCCTTCAAGTGGGCGCAGCACGACTAAGCGCTGATCGGTTACCAGGACCCGCATGGACAAATCATCGGTGGATAAGGCCACGCTGCCTGGGTGCCCGCGTAAATACTTGGCCGCACGCAGCATGACGGTGGTGTCTTGCGAACGGCTATTGTAATCCGACGTGAATCCACCCAGTGCATCATTACCATCGACATAGATGACGGCCGTTACCATGCCAATAAAAAACAACGCGGCGAGGCGACTAGGGCGTGATGCGGGAGTGCGGCTGATGTTCGCTACGCCTGCAATCAGGGCGATGGTGATAAAGGGTATAACCTGCAGGTAGTAACGCGGCTTGGGCAGTATGAGGGTAATAATAATGATTTGGGCGGCAACCATGAGCGTGATAGGAATGACTGTGCGCGGGGCGGTGCGTAGCAGATACACCATGCCTGCTCCCGTTACGCCCGTGAGTAATAACGTAATGTGTTCCAAAACTGGTCCGTGATCACTACTCACAATGCCGAATAGCCCCGCACAGAGTACAACGGTCGGCAACCACTGCGCGCGAGTGAGGCGGGTAGTAATTTTATGGTGGGCAGTGACAAACACTAGGCCGACTATGGCACCAATTGCTAAGGCGGCCCACTGGTCCCCAACTCCGGGAGCAAATAGCCAGGCGCGGCCGAATAATAATTTGAAGTTAGTGAAATTTAACCAAAAATCTGTCCAGGAGTACGCCACACTTAATCCCCCATCGGCCGCAATATCTGAGGGCGAGCGGACTCCGAGCTGTCCGGTAAGTGGCCACAAGATAAATGGCACGAGCAATAATATACTGTAGGGCAGCAGCGTATAGATAATCCATGATAGTCGCAGGCGATGCTGCAGCCAGACGGCGGGTAATAATAGCGCCCCCACTAACCCCCCTTCAAACCGGGTTAACGTCACCAGTCCACTCAACAGGCCAACTACGTAGGCGCCGCGCGCGCGACGGGCATAGGTCAAAGCCAGCGCGGTAGCCACGATCAACGTGGCATACAGCGTGTTGGCTAAGCCATGGACTGATTCCCATCGCCATTCTCGGTTTAACGCCAGTAGCAACCCAGCGGCGGCGGCTAACGGGCGCGGCACTTTCAGGCGAACTGCCAGCAGTGGCACCAGGGTTGCGCCAGCTGTAGCCGCAGCAACATTAATCATGCGTCCCCATAGCAGCGGGTCACCGAATAGTAGCCCGGGAAGCAGTAGCAAGGAGTACAGCGGCGCTTTGCGGACATCGGCCGCAAAGGGATCATGGCTATTAACCCACGCTAAACTTTTAAAAATATAATTATACGCATCGCCGCCATACACACTTTCAATGCTGCGAAGCAGCGGTACACGAACGGCAATGGCGATAATGGCGACGAGCGCCAATGTGGTGAACCACGCCAGTTGCTTATTTTTTTTCTCCACCCAGTGATACATACCGCCAAGGATCAGCGCGGCGATGCCGCCGAGAATGCTGGTGATGGCTAACCGCGCTGCTTCGGGATGATTGCCGCGCCAGTACACGACCTGCCGCCACACGGGAATTTTTTCCATGACCCCAATAGCAATTTCTTTCGTGTCGGCATTAAATCGTACCCCCACCGGGTTCTGCACGGTGGCTTCGGGCGCGGAAAACTGGAGGGTAATGGTTTGGTTGGCTCGCGCCACTAACGTATCAAACGTGGCCCAGGCAAACGTATCGTCACTTAGTTGGTTGGGCGCAATGGTGCCAGTAGCCAGCGTTTGCCCATCGCTACTTATCGCCACCACTTGGACTGGTACCACCGGTGTGGCGTGGCGCAGGTTAACCACAATAGCGCCGGCGCCGCGAATATCATGGCGCAATACTACGGCTTGGGTTTTTTGACGCGGCCCATAGAGCGCATGGTGGGTTTCGTAGGTATCTGTACCCACACCGTAGATGTAGTGGTAGGTCGATGGCAGCCAGGTTACGGCCGCACCAACAACGATGACAGCAACAATACCAATACTTACTTTAAGCCAGTTGCGCGGCGACATGCCGTCAGTATTTCATTGTCATCTCTTTTTGCCAAACCGGGTCGTTTCTGCTTCAAAGTACTTTGTTCTATACTAATGAGCAGTATGCAACGACGTCAAAAGATTAGTATTGGTATCGTATCCGTTTTAGCCATCCTACTAGTAGGCCTAGCCGCCTACTACAGCGATTTTTTAGGCGCTCGCTACATTAAGATTGGCAGTGGCCGCTTAACAGTCTACCAAGGTGAAATTAATACGCTGCAATTAAAGCCCATAAAGCAGGCGCGAAAACTAGAGCTGTGCAGCGAGAAGCGCACGGGTGCAACTACGACTTATGTAGGCTGCAAAACATTGGTTAACTCAGTGAAAGCTAACGCTACTGAAGTTGGTGTGATTATTCCGGCCACGATGACTTTGGGGCCAGCGACGGTACTCACTCGGATTCGTAATACAGACGGCACGTTGCAGCCTTTAAAACCAACAGATCAAAAAATACCACTGTTGGTGGCGGCGTCGAAAAAAGGTAGTCGTGGTAGTGGAACCAGTACGGCTAGTACCAGCGGGACCGGCGGAGGTTCAACCAGTAATACTGGCTCCAGTTCACAGTCTGGTACGGGTACTACTCCTAAAGTGACGCCGATTATTGCGCCAGCGCCCACACCAACCTACATCAACTGCCGCTTACCAGATGCTGGCGAAACTAAGCTGGTTGAAGGCCAAGGCTCAAAAGCGGAGCTAGTGGTAACGAACATTGATATTAACCCCAAGATTCCCCGCTCCGGTACGCCAATCACGGCGACGATAACACTTAAAAATATCGGCCCCGCAACTGCCAGCAAGTTCTATGTTGAAGTCGTCTATGACAAATACTGGGATGGCTACTCCGACCCCTTCACTGGCAACAGCCGTAATTCGGACTACCTAACGAGTTACGCCAAATACGTCGAAGTGGGTAGCCTAGACTCGGATCAATCCACTACCATTACGCAAGTGATTACCAACACCACCCAAACGATTTCCGGTTACATGCAAGGACTCTACATTACCCTTGATCGCCCTACGGCCGACGGCGTTCATATTAATATGGTGCCGGAGTACGATGACTGGGTTAATAATATGGGCAATTGTTACTGGAGCTTGGCTAGTTAAATATGCAAGCAGCTACTGCTACCTTAGCGGCCGGTTGCTTTTGGTGCACCGAGGCACTATTTCAGCGCCTAAAAGGTGTGGAAAAGGTTGTGTCAGGTTATGCGGGTGGCAACAAAGACCAGCCTTCGTACGAAACGGTATCAATGGGCAATACGGGGCATGCGGAAGCAATTCAGATTACGTATGATCCGGCTGTTATTACCTACAACACGTTACTGGACGTGTTTTGGAAAACCCATAATCCCACCACCCCTAATCAACAAGGCAGTGACATTGGCTCACAGTATCGTTCCGTTATTTTTTACCACGACGAAGATCAGCGCCAGCAGGCCGAAGCCTCACGCGCGGCGATGGAAAAAACTAATGCGTACGATGATGACGTTGTGACCGAAATAGTGCCCTTTACGAATTTTTATCCGGCGGAAGACTATCACCAAAATTTTTATGCCAGCAACCCTAAGAATGGGTACTGCCAGTTAGTGATTGACCCGAAAATAGCTAAACTATCCCGCGACTTTAAAGACGTGGTGGATCCGGCGGCGTAAGTGCTTACGCGCCCTCGACTAAATCCAAACAGACCGAGTTAATACAGTAGCGTTTGCCGGTGTCGGTTGGCCCATCATCAAACACGTGGCCTAAGTGCGATAGGCATTTGGCGCACTTCACTTCAATCCGGCGCATGCCGGCGCTGTCATCAGCTGTGGTAATAATACTATCGGGCGAAGCTGGTCGATCAAAGCTGGGCCAGCCGGTACCAGAATCAAATTTATTATCGGAGGAGAACAGTGGATTATTGCACGCCGCACAACGGAACATGCCGTCGTCCTCGGAATAGGTGTACTTGCCGGTAAATGGCGCTTCGGTTGAACCTTCGCGCAGCACTTTAAACTGCTCGGGGGTTAAGCGGCCTTGCCACTCTTGGTCGTTTTTTGGCATGTCGTCGTTCATCGGCCCCACTCTACCGTTTTTTGGCCACGCCGGCAACTGCGGGTAGCTTATTAGTTGGGGGAGCTGGCTTTTGCTGCTGCTTGAGGAGGCAGCAGGTCACTTAGGGCAAAGGGGATAAAAACGATGAACCACAAAAAGTACTGGTTGAAGATGGTGGGGTTAAAGGCAATAAAAACAGCGTAAATTGCTAGGCCACCCGTACTCATAGTGAGTTGTTTCCGCCAGGCCATGAGGTAAATCAACCCCATCAACAGCAGCATCATGCCAATACCCGCCAGGCCCTGTAAGTGGAGAATGCGGCCAAAGGCTGGGGCACCTAAATCAGCTTGGGAGCTCCGGGTCACCGCAAAAAACAGGGCGGTAAAGACAGAACGCGGCGCATCTACAATAAAGGGTAATGATGTAAGCAGCGGCACGCTGGCAATAGTGGCGACTGCTTTCAGTAAAGTTGTTACTCGGTGGGTAGCTGTATTGCGCCAGACTAAAATAAGTAGAGGGGCAGCAAGAAAATAGCTGTCTGCTTTAGGGCTAAGGAAACACTAAACGCTAGCAGTGACAGCCAGGGTCTTTTTTTAAATAGGGCCAATGAAAGCAAGACAAAGAAGGTGGTAAAAAAGCTTATTTGCCCCACTTTGGCCACATACAGCGTCCACCGGTTAAAGAGCCAAAACAACGTGCCAAGCCAGGCTAAGGCTATCTGCTGGCGCCGATACAACGTGATAAAAATTAAGGCGCCGACGGCGAAATAGGCACCAACTAAGACTGGGCGCCAAAAAGCAATCCAATCATCGTACTGGGCGTAGCCAGCTTTACTGGCAGCAGCTGACAGCCAGTAAAAGAGAGGGAAATGCCCTGGATTCTTATGGTGAAAACAGGTGTCGTCTAGGGCGCAGCTGTATGGGTTTTCACCGGCCAAGATTTGGCGGCCACGGTGCCAGTAGTAATAAATATCTTCGCCCTGCGTGCTCTCGGTTAGCAATTCCTGATACAAGATTTGAGCGACGGGCCGCAAATGTAATAAGGTGTTGGCCACAGGAAAATTGTTGTTGGTCTTCAAGTCTTCACTAATTGGCCGGCGCACCAACAAGGCGTGCGTTTCTACGAGCGCTGGTGTGGTAATAACAACCTGATAGGTACTACCTGCCGTGTGCGTGATAGGAAAAAAGTGGATGCCTAACTCCCGTGATTCCCCCCGCGAGATGGCGCCAAAGGTCGTGACTACCCGGCGCAGCGGCACTGCTTCATTCGCTGCAAATATTTCGACAATGACTGGTGAGTCAGCTGGGGTAGTTGGCTGCGCATTAGTCCATACGGCAATACCTGACCAGTACTCGGCCGCTGTGTTCACGGTGTAGTGCAGCGGGTGACCTTCATAGATGGCTACTACCTGCCCGGGCTCCGGGTCTTCTTCGGCGACAGACGTAGGGTACGGCAGCGGTATGAGAAATAGCATCCCTAGCAACACCAAGCTCGCCACTAGGGCGAGCGAGTGATGAGGTAGACGATTGGAGCTGGGGACAGGTTTCATGCTCTCAAGCGTAGCACGAGATGCTTTAGACTTTTAGGCGTGGATCCGCGCTTTTTTGTGGGTGCGGGATGGCTGAAAACGCTTCTTGGGCCAACGATCGTTCTTGCGGCCGCGTTCGCGCCCTGGCGCGAAGGTTAAGCGGCGATGGCCATCGGAAAACTTGGTTTCGGCGGCCGTTTGCCGGCTGGCGGCGCGGGCGGGCGGCAAGTCGGTAGCGTTGGAAACTTTTAACGGGGTGCGTACCAGGCGTTCTAAGTGGCGGATTTTACTGCGCTGATCGGGGGTAATGAAAGAAATGGCGAGGCCAGCTTTGCCAGCGCGGCCGGTACGGCCAACGCGATGGACATAATCATCGGGGTTATCCGGCAGGTCATAGTTAATCACCAGCTCAATGTTGGTGACATCGATGCCACGGGCCGCAATATCGGTGGCGACCAGCACGCGGAACTTTCCGGACTTAAAGCCTTCGAGTGAGCGCTTGCGTTGTGATAAGGATAGATTGGAATGGATCTCGGCGGCGGCATGGTCCATGCCGGCAACAGCGCGGCAAATCCGCTTGGCGCCGAATTTAGTCCGGGAAAAGACTAAGACGGTGCCAGTGTACTGCTGCAAGATTTTATCCAGTAAGCGGTTCTTATGTTCTTTCTCAACTATAAATAATTCCTGGGTGATGCGATCGGCTAGCTGCCCGGCGGGCGATACTTCGACCCGGACCGGATTGTTCATATACTGGCGAGCAATCTGTACAATGGCGGCCGGCATGGTGGCTGAAAACAACATGGTTTGGCGTTCCTTGGGGACGCTCTTTAGGATCTGTTGAATTTGTGGGGCAAAACCCATGTCGAGCATGCGGTCGGCTTCATCTAGAACTAAGACGCGGACGTCGTGCAACTTTAGGGTGTTTTGTTGGAGATGATCAATAATCCGGCCCGGGGTACCAATAATGACATGGGGGTTATGGCGGACGGAGCGGATTTGCGTATGCATTGAGGCGCCGCCAATGAGTAGCGCGGTGCGTAGCCCTAAGGAGCGGCCGATGGTGTGTAGGGTTTCTTCGACCTGCATGGCCAGTTCACGGGTTGGTAAAATAATTAAGCCCTTGCCCTTAGTGGCCCCTAAGCGTTGGAGCAGCGGTAGGCTAAAGGCTAATGTTTTGCCGGTACCGGTTTGGGCGATGCCAATAACGTCGGTGCCGGCAACGGCCACCGGAATGGCTTTGGCTTGAATAGGAGTGGGGACGGTAAATTTTAAGTGCGCCAAAATGGCCAACAGCTTAGAGGCTAGCTTGAGATCCGAAAATTTGGGACCGGTTGAAACGGTAGAAACCATAGCGTGGGTGACCCGGGGCCTTAAGGGTCAGCGTTGACGCAAGGTTCGAGTCCGTTAACTGCGATTAAATACCGCAGCAGATAATTAATTGACTAAATTCAATCCTAAATCAAATGGGATACTTTGTCAAATTGCTTTAGCGGGAGCCTCGGATGGCTGCGGTGGCTTTTGGGCAGCAATAAGAAAGAAGTCGCCGAGATCAATTTTGATAACTTTGGTGGCTAGGCCTAGTTTAGCCGCGACGGTACCTAATCCACGCGCCACCGGACCAAGATAGGCTTCGAGCTTCCAGAGAGCGTACTGAACGGTAGTGTAGTGTGGATATGACTGAATTGATTGCGTGACCAAGCCTGCTTCTGTCAGAAATGCACTTAAGGTTTTGGGGGTGAAATAAAACAAGTGCATAGGCATATACCAGGGCCAACGCGAACCTAATAGCTTTACGACTGGGGCCGTGGAGGCCATCGTTGACAAGAATAACCAGCCGCCTGGCTTAAGCAGGCGGGCCATGGCCTCGCAAGTCTGACGAGGATCAGTGACATGCTCAATCACATCCCATGACGTAATAACGTCAAATGTTGCTTCGGCAAATGCCTGCTGTGCAAGATAGCCTTGGCTGATTTTTCCGGGTAGGCGTCGTTGCGCCACGGTGGTGGCCCACCGACTCGGCTCAACCCCATATGCATCCCAGCCAGCGCGCTCTGCCAGTAGAGGGAACACGCCTGTGTAGCAGCCAACATCAAGTAGTTTGCCGGGGGGTTTGGTATAACGACTAAGCCTGTGCAAAATTTTTGTAAATGCAATCTCTCGTGATGGCTCAATCGTGACATAGCCATCGTCTTGGACTCGGGTGTATGCCTCCTCAATCGCGGTGGCCGTAGGCAGGGGGAACAGAGCTTGCAGCTGACAGCGGCGACAGGCAACAACCTGATAATACTGGCCATGGTGGCGGCTGGTGCACGCATATTCTGCCATGGAAATTTCACCATGCCCGCACGCTTGCTGCCGATTGGTTTGACCACGGACAACTAAGCGATACTGTGTCCCCGCACAGAGGGCGCAGCTAAAACTAGTGGGAGCGGAGGGCATGGGCTGCAATAAAGGATAGGTAGGACCGAAGATTCTTACCGATCTTCATACCACTCTTGCCTTGCTTCTTGCCGTAATCATACACGAGGGGAATTTCTTCAATATTTGGCGCAAACGGAATGAGGTGGAGGAGGATTTCAATGTTAGCAAAGAATGTTTCAACGGTAATGAAACGATCGCCGTATGTAGCTAGCGCAGCCTGCAATGTTTTAGCGCGGTAGGCGCGATAAAAAATAGAATAATCTCGGACATGGGGTATCGGAAAGAGCCAGCGAAAAACAAAATTGGCGCCACGACTCAAGACTAATCGCTTCAAGGGAAAGCGACGGTAGGCTCCGCCTGGTTGGTAGCGAGAAGCAATAACAACGTCTGCGCCAGCAGCGATTTTGTCAGCGAGTGTGGGTAGCAACGTGGCAGTGGACGTCCCGTCGCCTTCCATAATAATAACGGCGTCGGTAGGCTGTGCGCGCGGGGCGACATCGTTAATACCGGTCCGAAAAGAGGCTGCCACCCCTTGGTTGTGGGGGTGGGTGAGTAGGCGCAGGGGGTAGCGTGCGGCTAGCGGGGGTACTAGCTGTGCCGTGGCATCACTGCTGCCATCATTCACAATCACGATTTCGTACGGTCGCGAGGTTAGTACGGCCGCAATTTCCCCAACGACATGTGGCAGGTTTTTGGCCTCGTTATAGGCGGGAATAAGTAGGTAGATCATGGCGTACCCTTGGGAGTGTTAAGCACCATATCTTTTAGTGTTACCGTAGTTGGATGCGGGTCTCGGGGGGCGACGCCTAAGCCTAGGCGCAACGATGAAAAATTACGCACCGGTGTAATCATGCGGCCAATGAGGCGTCCTTGGCGTGAAAGGTATAATTCGATCCGTCCCCCAGGTTCAAAATAATAAGCGACGGTTATTGTGTCTTCCCCTTTCAAATCGGGGTGCTTAAGGGGCAGCACAAGCCCCGTCCGCATGGCATCTTGCAGAAACATAATATCGGTTTCATCCGCTGGTATAGCTGGCGCACTGGCTAGCGGCGCACCATCAAACAGCATGAAGGTGGCCAGCACGCCGTCCCGCGAGCGGTCAGGCAACGGTTTCTTTAACTCTGAAATATCGATGGTGGTAGTAATTACTTTTCCAGTCAGCTCTTGCCTGGAAAAAGATCGATCATGGATAATGCTCGTCGTGGATGCAAAGCTTAGAGAACGACGGGGATTAACCGTGATTCCTGTATCCGTCCGCCAGGTATTGTTGGCGGTTACGAGCGAGGTGCTGGCTTGGAATTGAGGTCCGTGATAGCGATACACATCAAACACCGGCGTCGATAGTAGCCGAGGCAACTTGCGACCAAAGAGCTGTGGCTCGTGGCCAAATCGACGTAGGAACGTGAATGACTGGAGATACTGGGTAAACTCTTCTCGTAACGCAGGCGTGTAGAGCTGATAGCGAAACGCATGATCGTAATTCATGGGTTCAATCGGCACGACCAAATAGTCTGGCTGGCTGAAGCGAAACATGTGGGGTTCTTCTTCGTGTGAACGCACGCGCGTACTAAAGACCGTGGCCCGATTAAATGGCAGGCTTTGTCGGCCACCAGCTTCGAATTCGCCAACAATTTCACCTGGTTGTAATTGATTCTCAATAAATTCGACGGTGGCCACCCGAACATCGGTTCCCCAGGCAAAAGTAGGGTAGATTGCCCAGGTCATGCTCGCGGTGTACCCCAATAAGAGCAGGGTGGCTGCACTACCTACCACTGGTTGCCACCGCGCCCGAACGGTGGGTATGGTGCCGGCGAGCACAGCGGGAAACAAAACAACAAAAATAGCTAACGGTAAGGCATAGCGATCATCTAGCGGCGGTGAGAAGCTCAAACTATGGTAGACCATAAAGGCGGCGAGCAATGTCAGAGCGTACGCAGTGGCTCGCTTAGCGCGCCACGCCAGTAGCACCACCACAGCAAATAGCGCGGCGAAGAGTGGAAAGGTTTGGCGTAACGCTTCACCAAAGACCATTTCCATAAAGACATTGGGGACTTTGTTATAGTCATGCCAACTTTTTATGAATGACTCTGGTGTGGGCACCCACTCAATGTGAAATGACTGTGATGTCGGTGCCGTTAACACTTGCCACCAGCGGTCATAGTCGATAAAGGGATACGGGTAGAGCGCACAAAACACCACGATGGCAATAATCAGAGTCAACCAGGTATTGCTCCCGATTATATTCTTCAGTCTTTTTTGCACGATCGCTCGCCACACATGGGCCAGCGCGACCACGGGGAGCAGTACCATAATCGACGGCTTCGTGGCCATGCCCAAACCAGCGACAGTCGCGGCCAAAATATACCAAAATCGCGTGCCGCGATCATAGACCCGGATTGCACAGAGCAACAAAAGCGAGTCAAAGGTGGCGACTAATAAGTCACCCTTGAGTAGCTGCGAATAGTACCAATGCCCCGGCAGGACGGTTAGGAGCGCCAATGCTAGTAACCCGGCACGCACTCCTCCGAGGCGAACGCCAAGCACGTAGATCACGCCCAATCCAATGATCCCGAAGACACTGTTCACGCTGCGGGCCACGCCGTACTCGTACACTAAGTTTTGCTCACTGTTCCACCCCATTTTTTCTCCGAGGGTAAAGAGGGGGCGGGCAATGATTCGCCACATATACACGGGGCGCACGATTTCGTATTCATGAAATTCAGCTTTGAATTGTTCCCACGGAATAGTAATAAAATACATGACGTGCGGTTCATCGTGGTGCGGCGGGCCAATGGGTTGCGTATGAGATAATCCCCAATCGAGTCCACCAACACGTAAGTACGCCCCCACGAGCAACAACCCAACGACGATTATTTTACCGACGGAAGATGGTGGCACTAACTTCAACGTGGTCCACTCGTCTTTGCAGCTGGCTTTGACGCGTGCCCACCAGGTCGATGTTGATAGCAACGAGGCCATGGGTGTAGGTGGTCTTAACGGTTAACGAGGTAACCGCAAGTAATGAAGGTGGCTTTTCTCTACGCCCTTATCTTGCCGGGTCCACTGAAATGTTTCGGTCCGCTCAATCGCATCGCGGGCCCGTAAGTAGCTAATTAATTCCTGGTATTCCTTCTCACCATTATCAATGAGGATTTGTGCTTCTTTTGATTTCAAATACTCGAATAATTCAGCGGGCGTGGCGTTGGGTTTAGCCGATAAGTAGATACCGCGGCCAGCATTTAGTGGGTTGCCATCGGCGGGCACTGTTCCCAGCATCATGTACGCCATTAAGTAATCAAATGACACGGCAACGTGCTCGGGGCGATTGCGCAAGGACTGCAACGCCTGGTACAGCGCATAGCCATTGCCATTGTTTTCCCAGCCTCGTGCTTGCGCTTCGGCATATAAGCCTGGCGATACCTCCAAGACTAATTTAACCAGTAGCGCGCCTAACAAGACAGCCACAAACGGGCGGGCAAGTGACCAGCGATGTAGCAGTAGACGCACGATTGTCCAACACCCAACGGCACCGGCGGCGGCGGCAAAAAAATAAAAAGCTGTCATTGGGGCGACGTACCGGCTATATAAAAACCACCAGGCGGGCAAGATCGGGTAGAACGCAAAAGCCACTAAGAGCGGCAACGCTTTTTTGCGCACCACCACGACTAGCCAAACTACCCCTACATTGGCCAGAAGGCTCAACCACCACACTGGCGAGTATATTAACTGTTGGGCATCTTGGCGGGCACCTTTATCTTCAGACCATACTTCCTGTATTTGCCAGGCTCGGCCAAAGCCAGCAGCTTTAATTACCCGTAAGTATTCGGCAGGAGTGGTTTTAATATCGGCGATTTCTTGGGCATCGCGGAAATAACCGAATTCACGAATGGAACCATGAACTTTTTTAGCGACGGGCAGCCACAGCAAGCCGGCAACCAGGAGCGGTACACACGCTAGGAGTACCAAGCGCCAAGGCATCCGGAAGCGCAATAATAACAACAGCAGCAGCGCCGTGGGTACGCCTTCGTACCGAGTGAAGGACATCAGTGTCAGGGCTAAGCCGACCGCAATCGCCCACCGTTTCGTGGGTCGCGCCACGTTCGTCAGATACACCGATAACACAATCAAAAACATGAAGTAGCTATCCGATAGCGGCCGAACACCATTAATAGTGAGCAGGGGAGCGACGCTGGTTAACAGTAATATCGCGGCTAAGGGAAACACGGGGAAACGAAAATGCCGCCCCAAGGCGTAGAGCAGCAGGGTAGTGCCGGCAGACGATGCAATACTTATGAAAATTCCCACTCGGGTGGGGTCAAAACCTAAGCTCATACCAGCCAAGAGGGCCAGCGGAAAGCCGGGGAGGCGCTTTTCGCGAATGGGATAGTCGAAATGGCGAATGTTGCGCGCGATACTTTGAAAGTTGAATACATCCCCTGCTGGCATAATATGCCGCTGCGAAGCAATAATGCCGCGCTCACCAACGATGACTGACATCAGGGCAACAAGGATACATGCTTCAATAATGAGCAGGGCGACTTTTGGCTTGGTGACGTACAGTACGAAGCGTCGCCAGTGAGGAAGTACATGCATAACCATCGCTTAAGTATGACCTATAACCTGTGCCTGATACCACTCGACTGTCCGCTTGATACCCTCCGGTAACAAAATGGTGGGCCGCCAGTCCAGTTCGCGCTGGGCCTGGCTACTATCCACCACCCATGAATCATCGTGGGTGGCATGTGCGGGTACAGTGATTCTTTTAATCTGCTGGCCCGTTGCCCGCTCAACCGCCTCTAGAATGTCCGCAAACGAATGCGCCGTGGTGCCACCAATGTTGTATTCAGTGTAGCCATCGGTTTTTTTATCAGCCGCTTTGAGAAAGGCTGCAACTACATCGTCAACGTAGGTAAAGTTGCGGACGAGAGCCTCTACCGACAAAGTAAACGGGGTAGCGTTGATGGCAGCAGCAATGGCGGAAGGCACGAAACGCGTGAGGGTGTCGCCAGGGCCATAGACGGGTGACAGTCGCAACGTAGTAATGTTCATACGCAACGCATTGGCAGCCAGGCGGCAAAAAAATCCGGCCGCTGACTTGGTCACAGCATAATCATCCCAAGGGGCGAGCGGCATAGCTTCAGTGATGGGCGTGCGGCCGGTGCCATACTCTTTAATTGAACCGGCTGTGATAACAGTACGGCACCCGGCAGTATTGCTCATCTGCAGTAAGTTGCGGGTACCGTTAATGTTGACTTCGACCATCCGAGCCACGTCTTTTTCGTGACCAAAAGTACCGTACGCCGCTAAATGGAAGATTACCTCCGGCAGAGCGCTCTGGAGTAGCCCTGCGACGAACGATGCGTCTATGATATCCCCCGCCTTACCCGTTACTCCTGGTGTCTGGGTGAGGGCAGCCAGCCCGTCCGCGTCTAAGCTGGTAGCCACGACGGCCACCCCCTGCTGCGCGAGTGCGCGGCAGAGATGTTGTCCCACCAAACCAGTGGCTCCTGTCACCAGCGCGCTCTTTGACAACATCATAGAATGTGGATCGTGGGAAAAGGCACGATGACTTTGGCGCCCTGCTCGCGGTACGGCAGCAATTTTTGCATGATGGTGGCCTGGAAATTGTGTGCTAACAAGATAAAGTAATCCACGCGCTCCTCGGCTAATTTCTCTTCCGAAAACACAGGGATATGGACACCGGGCATAAACCGATGCTGCTTAAGCGGCGTACTGTCCACCAAGTAGTCGATCAACTGATTATCAATACGGCAATAGTTGAGCAAGATCACTCCCTTTGCCGGTGCCCCGACACCGACGATTTTCTTGCCTGCTCGTTTGAGTTTTTGGAGCAGCGCCCGTACCGACGCGCGATACGATTGCACATACGCAGCGAATTCCTCAAACGCTTCTTTTAAGTGTAATCGATGGGCGCGCTCCTCGTTTACGATTTTTTTGACTGCGGTGGTGGTTTTATGCCGCGTACTTTTAGCGTGCGTCACATAGACGCGCAGCGAACCGCCTTGCGTGAGAATTTTTTTGACATCGAAGACTTTAAGGTCGTGGCTCTCAAAAAATTTCAGAAGCGGTTCTAAGGCAAAGAAAGAGAGATGTTCATGATAAATCACATCAAAAAACTTTTTATCAAACATTTCAAGGAGGTGGGCAAACTCCACAATAAAGACGCCATTGGGAGCCAGCAGTTCCTTCACCCCGTTGGTAAAGTCATGAATATCATCGGTGTGGGCAAACACGTTGGTGGCCGTAATAATGTTAAAATCCCCCTGCTGCCGTTTGATCTTTTTGGCGAGATCGTGCGAAAAGAATTCTGGTAGGACATCAATACCTTTCGTTTTGGCAATCAACACCACGTTTTTTGCTGGATCAACGCCCAGTGTTTTGGCGCCCAACGTTTGAAATTCCAGTAGGAGCGTGCCGTCATTGGCGCCAATATCCAGAACTTTGGTTTTACTCGTCAGCTTAAAACGTTTTTTACTTTCTTGAGCCAGCTCACGGAAATGGGTAACCAGTGGACTAGAGGCGGAGGTTAAGTAATGATACGTTGAAAATAGCTTTTCGGGGGGGACAATCTCATCGATCAATGCCAGGCCGCAATCTTCGCACCGGCAAAATCGCAAGGGGAAGAGTTCTTCTGCCTTAAAGTCGGCCTCAGTTTCAGGGAAGCGGTTTGGGGCCGGCATCATACCCAAGTCCAGGACGGGAACGATATTTCGGCCATTACACACGCGGCAGGTCTTCACTTGCATATGTTCCTGATTCTATACATCTATACCAGAAATTCAATGTGTAGCCGCGTTTGATCTTATTTTTTCGGTGCGCCTTGAAAGACTCGGCCAGGGTAGCCAGCGCGGGCCATGGCGGAGCGCAGGAGCGCGCCTAGCATCTCCGCGCAATATTTCATTCCTTTCCGTAGCCTCATTTGAGTTACCCCGCCCTCGTAAGTGCAGATCACTGGGATTTCGGTCACGGTAAAGCCGTGGTAGAGGGCCTGCAGAATAGTTTCAAAACTAAACAAATGATCGTCCGAAGCTGCCATAAAATTAGCTTTTTCCAAAAAAGGGCGAGTATACACTCGAAAGCCCGACTGAAATTCTGTCAATTGCGTGCCCAAGCTCATATTGGCAATTGCTGTCAGCCCTTTGTTCACTTGATATTTCAATTGCGACATTCCGTGTTTGAGGGCTTGTTGAGGTACCATCAAACGTGAACCTAGTAGTAAGCCGTCGGTGGGACGGAGCGCGCGGAGCGCATCAGGAATCACCCGCGGGTCATACTGTCCGTCGCCATGCAACTCAATAAAAATATCACCGCCTGCGGCGAGCCCTTTCTGCAGACATACCTTCATGTTGCCGCCATACCCTAGATTACGCGGGTTACGATAGACGTCTGCCGACAGCGTCTGGGCCAGCGCAAACGTCGTATCAGGTGAAGCATCATCAACAATAATGACAGTGTGAGCTAGCCCACGAGGAATCTTGTTAAATGTGTCAATTAATCGTTGGCCCGCACAGTAGGCAGGCATCAGCACAATCACTCGTGGCGAAACGGCCGTGGTCATGGTGGTAAGTATACTCAAGCATCCGGCGCTGTACACCTGCTGGCCTCATGGACAGCACCCTTAAGAATGATTATCGTAAAAAGCAACGAACTATGACACAGCGATTACTGATTACGGGGGGCGCTGGTTTTATTGGCACCAATCTAGCCGATTATTTTACTACGCGTGGTTGGCGCGTCACCGTGCTCGATAACCTCTCTCGGCGCGGCGCGGTAGAAAATCTTCAGTGGCTTCGCGAGCGCCACCCAACGATACAATTTGCTCACGCCGATATTCGAACTGACCTGGCGACTCTCTCTCGAGAGATTGCGCAGACAGACGCTATTTTCCATTTTGCTTCACAGGTGGCGGTTACCACCTCTTGGCAAAACCCGCGGGAAGATTTCGAAATCAATGCAGTCGGCACGCTCAATATTTTGGAAGCAATTCGGCGCCAGAGTGTTAACCCCGCTTTGCTGTATGCTAGCACTAACAAGGTGTACGGCGGCATGGAAGATATTGCCGTTACCCTACAGAATAACCGTCACCAGTACCGCGATCTCCCGCTGGGTATTCCCGAGAGTCGCTTGTTAGACTTTCACTCACCCTATGGTTGCTCAAAAGGAACGAGTGATCAGTATGTTCGTGACTATGCGCGGATGTATGGCCTGAACACGGTCGTGCTGCGCCAATCGTGTATTTATGGCCCCCGCCAGTACGGCATTACAGATCAGGGTTGGCTGGCGTGGTTTATGGTCGCCGCCTGCGGCGAGCAACCAGTCACTATTTATGGTGATGGCAAGCAAACTCGTGACGTATTGTATGTGACTGACCTAGCGCGGGCCTATGAAGCGGCGTTGCATCACCTACCGGAAATTAAAGGTCAGATTTTTAACATTGGTGGTGGCGCTGGTAACATTCTTTCTGTGCTTGAATTGGTGGCATATCTCGAGCAGCGACTCGGTCGCCCGATTGCCCACCAATTTGCCGACTGGCGTCCTGGGGACCAACCCTGTTACATCAGCGACATCAGTAAGGCGAAACAAGTGTTACAGTGGGAGCCTCGCGTCAACACGGTGACAGGACTCGCTCAGCTTTTCGACTGGGTCCAAAGCCACCTGGATGAATTTCGTCAGATTGGTATTTTGGCAGCACCCGCCATTGCTCCTGCCATGGTGCACTCATAGGACTGGCTAATTGCGGTCACAATGGATAGTAAAACAATTATTGCGTTCGGCGCACTTATTCTGATTAGCGGACTACTGCTCCGCTACCGGCAACAGCTGCTGCGCCCAACCGGCTTAGCTTTTTTCATGGCGCTAGCGTGGACGACGTACTACCGCTATGAGTACGTCGGCAGTAATATTTTTTTGTTTGATCGTATTAATGTATATCCCCTCATTTTATGGACGACGGGCCCCTTGCTACTCGCCTGGGGATCACTGTGGCTGCCGCGGCGCTGGTGCTTCATGGTATTGCTACTATTGTACTATTTTTTCCTGGCCGGCATTGAAGTAGTTGGCTATTACATTTTCGACATTCATCTCAATAGCAACTACACCAGCCTACTGGGCTTAGGCGTGATCCACGCTCCGTTCATTATGAAGTTGTTTTACGTGGCAGCCGGGCCACTGTACTTATATGGGCTTAGCTTGATGGAGAAAGTACCTACTCCCAGTCGCTAAATTTCCGCCACGCGTTCACGCTGACTTGGCGCAACTTAGACAGCGGGATGCGAATAAATTCGAGCTTGCCCTCGCGGTGCCGATCCTCCATCCTAGCCGGTAATCCATAAAAATCTTTGAAGCCCAGCCGCATGACTTTGGTTCGTCGTACTTTAAGCGGCAAATCTTCTTCCCAGACACGTTCGTTCCACTTGGGCGCCATAATGGTTAGCAAGGGCTTGAGCAACTGTTTCCAACCTAAGAGAAAAAACTTGTGGCTAATATCTAAGACGCAATGGTCGGGGCGATCTTCCGTCACGGTCACAGTGGTCATAATCGGAATACCGAGTAGTCCGACGTTAATAGCTTTAATAACTTTTTCGTCATGCTTGATAATAATATTGAGGCTCTGCGACTTCAGCCAGGAAAAAATGGGTAGCTTATACGTTAAGAGCAGTGCCCCCATGGTGTCGTTCTCATATAAAATTTTGGCATCGGTGTAGCCTTTATGAACCACAATTAAATGCTCATGGTCCCAGTAGTTCCACCACACGGCAGCGGCGGCGTCTACTTCTCGGCGACTTTTATCTTCGTAAATAATCATGCGGGTAGAGCTATAACCAATTGATCGTCTTTGATTTCAAAGGGGTAGTGTTGCAGACGGCGGCCGGGCAAGGAATACGATAGTGACTCCCCTGTTTTGATATCAAAGCGCCAATCATGCCACTTGCATTGAAACTGGCACGTTTTCCAGTCCACCTTAAATTCGCCGCCATTATGGAAACAGACAGAGGACGTCACAATGATTTCACCGTTGATATACAGCGCCGTGATTTCGTCGCGCAATTCATCGACCCACTTGGTTATCCGGCGGCGGTTTTTAAGCTCGCTGACGCGGCAAAATGACATCGTAGCCTGGTTCATAACAGACGATGGCGCCACTGTTGCCCGCCAGCTAAATACACGTTGTCGACCCAAAAATCCAGCTCCAGCGCAGTCTTAACCAGCTTGGCGGCTTGCTCGGGCGTACCAATGTTTTGGGTTGGGGTGTTGGTAACAATTACTTCTTTTTCTGCACCGGGAAAGCCAGCTGGCTCTAGAATCATGCCGGGATGAATATTAACTACCCGCACCGTCCCCGCAAACGAAGTTTGCATAGCCATGAGGTAGTGGCGCAAGGCCGCCTTAGAGGCTACATACACATCATGATTGGCATACGGGTGATCCACCGCCCAATCAATAAATGAAACAATCGGCGCGCTGCTGGCCTGGCGCTGCTTACTAGTGTCTGCAAACCAGCGAGTGAGCAGCATGGTGCCAAACGTATTAATGGCAAATGTTTTCTGGATGTCGGCGAGTCGCAGCGGCGCAGGATCAGGCGTAAAAATCGAGGCCATGTTGATTAGGGCGTCGATCTGAGGAAAATCTTTAGTCACGGCCGCTGTTAACGCGTCGATACTGGCTTCGTCGGACAAATCGAGTGGGTAACTTTTCGCCACTACACCCAGCGAGGTTGCTTCCGTTAAGATAGGCTCAACTTCAGCCGGATCCTTAAGATACGTCATGGCCAAGGACGCGCCGCTCGCGGCCAATTCACGCGCCACAAATTGGCCGACGCGCTGACCGCCAGTAATCAGAACAACCTTGCCTTTCAATTCCATGGCTTTTAGCATGCCACGGCCCCTGTACCTATTCAATTTTTTGGCGCGGTATTATTTGCCGCCAGAGTGGCGGCATACATAGGCAGTAGTTGGGCGAAAGCCCACAAAACCCACGGTAATCATAATGACGGACTGCAGTAGATTGCGGACCAAATCAGCCGTGATATGACCCATGAGTTTTCATGATCTAAAAAAATTCCACACCCTTCACAACCAGTCCAGAGTGGTCTAGGATGCCGATTGGGCTTTGACCTTTACCAATCTACCTTTTCCCTTTGAGGTTGCCATGACTGGGTGCGATCTACCTGTATTTATGCGTGTTTTTTCCTCCTTGGCAGCTAAATACGCCTTCTTTATGGAGCAAAAAGCGTCTGTGGATCCAGTGGCTTTTTTACACGAGGCGCTCACTTTTGACCAAGCAGCAATAGATCTGCCTCGTGCCACCGCATGGTTTACCTTTCAAGAATGGCTGTGTCGAGTTGCCGCATTGCAACACATGGCACTACAACAGCTTGATCAAGCAACTCGGGCCATTTGCCAAACAGATGTCTGGCAGCAAGCAGAATTAACACTGCTTGGTGAATTAGTGATGCATTATCGGGATAACTGCCCGACGTGGCACATTCCCTGGGCAACCGTTGAGGCTTTATCTGCGACGCAGCTTGATGACAGTGTCCGGTGTCGTCACTTAATTGATTCAACCGTACCAGCGACAGTCTGGGTGGAGTGGCCAGAAGCCCCTTCACCTTCTCGCCACAAACCATGGCTGACGTCAGTGCGGGGACTGCTCATCTCTCGCTTTGCTGCCTTTGAGGTTCCGGCGGAACAACGAGAGAATCTAGCTACGGACGCAAAAAAGCATACCGGCAGCCAGCGACGGGAACTCATGCAAGTTTTCCAGGATCTCAATGCTTTATCCGACCCCATGGCCTACTGTGTGATAGCGGTCACATTGCGACATGGACGACTAGATTTTTGCCCTATCTTTTTTGGCCATGAACGTAAAGCTTCAGTCCACGACTTGCTGGCCTTACACAAAATTGCCAGCGATAACGATCATCGTAAAAAGAAAGAGCTCGAACAGGTCTGGGCGAATATATCGATGCGGTTACTGCTTTACGCCATTAGTGCTAATTTGTTTGAGCCTAGTTTGCAAGTTGCCATTAACAAAGTTCCGCCAGAACGCATTGGCCCAGCGGCCCAATTTGCGTATGAACGCGGCACCATTGTTATGCGTAAACTAGCCCAGCGAACGTTTCAGCCCTTCCGCTTAGAAGTCTAACTACCGCCTTTACCCTGGATGCACCCGCATCCAGTTTTTTTATTTGCGGATAGCGCGCCAGATCATTACTAACAAACTCACAACAACGAATACGACGCATGCTATAAACGTGGCAATTCTACTCATTCATCTGTAAAAAAACCGCCTAGTGATAGACGGTTGGTTACGGTACTGCTGTTATTGCTGGAGTTAATCTAACTCCTCGAGGACAGCGTGGACGACGTCGTGGGTTGTGTTTTTCCCACCAATATCTGGCGTGGCCGCTCGTCGCAATGCTCGCTTCACTGCCTTTTCAATGGCACTAGCGGCAGCTTGATCATTGAAGGTGTATTCAAGCAGCAACGCTATTGAGAGGATTATTGCTACCGGATTGGCAATACCTTTCCCCGCAATGGTTGGCGCGCTATCACCACCGGGTTTATACAACGCCATTCCTGTTTCCCGGTTCAGATACATAATGGGCAACATACCAGTGGTCCTGGCCGGTACCTCGTTACTAAATGTATCGTGTTCTCTCAACTCAAATTTACGAAGAATTTTAAATAATGCCCGCTGCCCTGGTTGAAAATCAGGGCTTTCTGCTTGATCCCGCTTGGGTAATCCGACGGTACCAAATAGGATGGCGCCGGACTCACAACAGAGCCGCCAGGTGTCTTGGGGTATCATTTCCCCATGTGCATCTTGCGCTGCGCAGCCGATGAGGCCATGTTCCAATTCGAAGTGATGGCCACCCTTAGTCGCTCCGCGCCTTAGCACCGGCAAACACGCTTGCATTAGTTCCGGCCCAATGCCATCGCCAGCTAATACTGCGATCTTCTTCATGGCGCCCTCCAAGGCAAATAGACTGTTCTAGTTACTGAAACGTACACAACGCTGACAAACAGCGTCCCGTACTGTCTAGCACAAACGGCTAAAAATGGGAATGCCGCCATTGCTTTTTCTTCATGGTTTGTGCTACACCTTTTGCCAAGAAGGATTAACCTCCTTCTGGTGTCTGTGTTCTTTTTAGGAGAGCTTTATGTGTCAACGTCCTCGCCGAGAAATTCTGCGCTGCGTTCGCCTTGAGTCATTACTCACCCTACTGCAAAGGATCAACATTGCGCCTGGTGATAAGGTGAGGGTTGAGCTTTACAATATTCGCGTTCTGCGCACAGGGGTGTGGTGTTTTTCGGCCGTGGCCCTAAAGCTATTGGGCCGTGACGATACGGAAGTAGAGCAAGACAACCTGAACGAGCCACTTCCGACTGAGCTTTCCATTTCCAGAAAGGGCCTACACGCTCTCCGCGGCAGAGTCCATGGTGATGGCTGCATTCTAAGGATGCGCGGCGATTTTGTGATCGACGATACGCTTCAGCTGAGCAACCTCCACCAGGTGGAGTTCCGGCCGCACAAGCAGAAAATCCATTCGAGGCCGCGGCGGTATTTACTGCAAGAATCCCTACGCCAACAATGATTTTTTTCCTCGGCGAACAGTCGCTTTTTGATAGCCACTGCTTCAGCCGAGGTTTTTTTATTTGAATTTTTACCTGTTTACTGCCTGCGTCATGAGCTAGGCGTGATTGCCGGCGACGTAACCCGTGGTCCAGCACAGCTGCAACGAGTAGCCACCAGACGGGCGATTAATGTGCAGTAAGTCACCAGTCACAAAGAGGTTGCTAATAACGCGGGATCGAAACGTTTTCCCGTCTATCTCCGACAACACGACGCCGCCATCGGCCACCACCGCTTTCTCAAACCCCATCAACCCGGTAATGGTCACTGGTAGTGTTTTAAGCAGCTGCCCTAACTGCTTGCGATCTTCGCGGGACACACTGTGCGCCTTGGTCGCAGGATTGATATACGGGACTAACCCTAAAATAGCGTTGGCGGTGCCGGGCGGGGTGATATGTTTCAATACATTTTTGAGTGTTCTGTTTTTATTGGCATCAAAAATCTCTACCATTTTCTTATCCAGAGCGCCTAAGTCCAGCGTTGGTGCGGTATCGATCCGCGCCGTCACCACACCCTCTTGCAACATGTCGGCCACGCTGGCAGCCGCATTTAAAATGAGTGGGCCCGATAACCCAAAATGGGTACATAAAATGGTGCCCGAGAGGCTGGATCGCTTTTGATCATTCACATAAAAAGTAATTTTTACGTCTGGCAGTGATACTCCCGCTAGTGAGGTTATCCAGGGCTCAACTACGCGCAGCGGCACAATGGTAGGCGTGGGTGCGGCCACCGTATGGCCAATTTTTGCTAACCACGAAAACCCATCGCCGCTGGAACCTGTTTCGGGATGGGACATGCCGCCAGTGGCGAAAATATATGAGGCGGCCTGGTAGACTTCTCCTTTAGCTACGACTTTAGCAATGGCACCAGCTTTCATCACCACATCCGTCACGGGGGTATTGGTGGCGATATCAACGTTACCGGCAGCCAAATACTCTTCCAGCACTCGCACGACGTCGCCAGCTTTTTCGGTGGCGGGGAACGCCCGTAAATTTTCTTGCACCACTATCGGCAGCCCGCGGCTGGCAAAAAAGGAAACGGTGTCAGCAACACCAAACTGCGCAAGTGAGGTGTATAAAAATGACTGGGCATTACCGTAGTGCGCTAGTAGGCGATGCACATCTTCTTCGGCGTTGGTGATGTTGCAGCGGCCGCCACCGGTAATCCGTAGCTTTTGGCCGAGCTGTTCATTTTTTTCTAATAGCAGCACGCGGTTGCCCCGTTCGGCAGCGCGGCCGGCAGCCATCATGCCACTTGCTCCCCCGCCCACGACAATTACATCGTACATAACATGCGGTTTTACTTAGGCGGCCAAGTCAATAACTTCATCAATTTTAATTTGGGATACGAACGTAGGAATATGCGACACCAACACCAGGGCGCCCTTAAACTCGCTTAACGCCTGGGCAATAATCGGCAAGTGTCGGAAATTAATATGGTTGGTTGGTTCATCTAAAATGAGCAATCCCGGTTGGAGCAGCACCAAGCGGCAAAAGGAGAGCAACCCTTTTTGCCCTTCCGATAAGGCCCGCACGGGGCTCCCCAACAGTTTACTGTCTAACAAGAAGCCGGCGGCACAGGCGCGCAACTTTTGTTCATCCTTCGTTTTCATGGCGTCACGCAAGATGTCGTAGGCTAAGTTATTGGCGTCGAGGTTACTAAAGTCTTGTTTGTAGTACCCAATCACCACTTCTGGAGCAATAGTGGCTGCATCGGACGAGCCGGCGGCAAGCTTTTCTAGTAGCGTACTTTTGCCAATGCCGTTCGGACCGGCAATCAAGGCGTGAGCGCGCTTGCGCAAGACTAGGTTTAATTCCCGCTGTGTGACTACGTGATCTTTTATGGCGGATACGGTGTGGAATTCAATGACGGCACTATTAAAGGAGGAGTCGAACTCCTGGGCGGGAATGGTGAAGGGGCGAATAGCTTTATCTTCCTGGCGCACATTCACAATGTCGGCTTCGGCTTCTTCGGCCGCTTCGCGCATGCGCTTGGCCACGCCACGCATTTTGCCGCCTTTATGGGCAAAGACTTCGGCCTGGGCGCGCTTGGCTTTAATCTGAGTTTGCATGCGCGCGTTCAAAAAATTCTCGCGCTCCATCCGAGCCCGAATAGCTTCCACCACGTCATAGTAGTTGCCATTGTACTGTTCAATTTTTTGACTGGCCGCATCTAAATACAGCACGCCGTCGGAAAAGGCATTTAAGAAATCGGCATCGTGGGAAATCACCAAGCAGGTTTTGGTGTACATCATTAAAAAGGCCGTTAAGTGTTCGATGCCATACTGGTCTAGGTTATTGGTGGGCTCATCGAGCAGTAAAATGTCGGGGTTTTGAATGAGGGCATAGGCTAGCAGTAGTCGGGCTTGCTGCCCACCAGAAAACTCCTTGATTTTTTTATCCAACGGCAACGCTAAGTGGACGATATCAAAAACGTCGGCGATGAGTTGGTCTAAATTATATTTTTTTTCCGTGAAGGCAGAAGCGAAATAGTCCCGGGTGGTATGTTCTAAAAATTCAGCGGACATGACTTGCCGGGAAAGCGCCACGGTAGCGTTGGCGGGAGTACGCGAAATGCGGCCACTGGTGGGGGCCAACTCGCCGGTAATGAGCTTAAAAAGCGAGCTTTTGCCGGCGCCGTTTTTGCCCATCAGCGTGATGCGCGAGCCAGCGCGTACCGAAAAATCTACTTCGTCGAGGAGTAGCCGATGCCGATCATATTCAAAGGTGACCTCCGAGAACCGAAGGATGACACTGTCCTGAGCCATAGATATAAAAGTTCCTCATTTAAAAACCACCCCGGTTAAGGGGTGGTTTTTGACTGACGCGTTTTTAAGCGCGAGCCACGTTCGTGGCAGCTGGCCCCTTAGGACCGTCGACAATGTCGAAAGAAACGGCATCGCCAACCTTGAGCTCTTCGAAGGTTACTCCCTGCAACTCTTTCGAGTGGAAGAAGAGGTCCTTCGATTCGCCTTCACGGGAGATGAAGCCGAAGCCTCGTTCCGTGAGCGTTTTGATAGTTCCATCCATGTGATTGTATTTCGCTATGCTTCCAAAATTCGACTACGTTTTGTGTGTCAAAATGACTCCATGACTATATACTAGATCCTGATTTTTGTCTAACTTTTCCTTCCACCACCCTTAAAGTGGGGGGTACTTTCGGATTATATGGCGCTACTTACAGTAGTCGCTGGTTTTACCACCAGCAGCAGGCAAGGCTTTAATTTTTTTAGTATCACTAGGCGCTACCAGGGTAAACCAGCACACACCATGCTGGGCCAGTTCCGCCCCGTGACTGGCGGCCCAGGCAGCGTTCTTACTAGCAGCATTCTTGGTCCGCAGGTCATACACGCCCCAATCAAATCCAATATTTTTGCTTTTGGGGAAGCCGACGACAGTGGCAATAATATCGCCGGCTTTCACGCTGACGGCAGGGTTAATAAAGGTTGTGCGCGAATCATCTTTTTTCGGCTGGGGTAGGGAGCTGACGGCTTGGGCCATGGCGGGCGAGAGAGTGTATACGTGATCAAAGCGATACATGATGCCGCAGGGGTTCACAAACTCCAGCAGATACTGCACTTCCCCGATTTCGATGTAGCGGCTGGCACGCGTGAGACTGGCATCCATTGGGGCACGCACGGTGACTTTTTTGGTGGTGTTTTTAAAGCGGAAGCCACCATGTGGTTTGTAATCCCCACCCCGCACTTGGCCGGGATACAACATAGATTCCACGGTAGACACATCAACCGGGGAACGCAACAGGGTGCCGGTCGGGCAGGTGGGCGCTGTACCGTTGGCTTTCCAGGTGGTACCAGTAAATTCCCACGTAGTATTGCTCATCACGCCCTTCACGCTGCCAGTGATGTAGCTCTGCCAATACCAGGCGGCGCCAGCGCACAGTATCAGTAAGATGATGACGCCAATAATCACGCGGCGCTGAGTACTCATGCCCGTAAGCTTACACCCTGTGGTACGAGTGGTATACTAAGAGGAAATTCGTAATCACTTAATTGTATGCCGAAAAAAGCCAAGCGGAAGCAGGGGAAAAAGAATGTGGTTGAAGGCGGCTTAGCCGCTGTCGCCCTCGGGATCGCCGCCGGATTATTTTTAATGTCTACGCCGGGCAAAAAACTACGAAAAGACATTAAAAAGAAGGTTGGCGCTGGCGATTACGCCTCGTTTACCAAGAAGTTTCTCAAGAAATATTTATCATAAGGCCCACACCCCCATTTAGGCCTGGGGGAAACCCTCCCCAATGTGTCCCTTGCGCACTTTGGGGTAGTAGGTGCTAGAATGGCCTTTAGAGGGACTAACTCATAATTATCTAAAAACGTATGGCCAATGCAGCGTTCATGAAGCCGATGACTATTAGCTCAGATTTGGCGGTAATTGTTGGTCCAGGACCAATGCCCCGCTCCGACGTGGTTAAGAAGCTCTGGGAGTACATCAAGAAGAATAACCTCCAGGACCCAGCCAACAAGCGCAATATCAATGCAGATGAGAACCTCAAAAAGGTTTTCGGCGGCCTGGCCACGGTAAACATGTTTGAAATGACCAAGCTCGTTTCCAAGCACTTATCGTAAGTCACGACTACTGCGAAAAGAGGCCTCTCCCCATGAGAGGCCTCTTTTTTATGGCTGATACCAATCCAACCTGATTCATTCTACAATCCGTCATTGCGAGGAGAGATCCCTTCGTCAAACCTCGGGACAGGCTGCGCAATCTAGTGGTTTAAACCCTGGGATTGCTTCGCCGTCATTGCGAGGAGTCTTCGACGAAGCAACCTAGGCATGGCAGTGATTAGGCGTGGTTGGTATGGCTACTGCCGCCTCGCTGGCTTAGAAATCGGTCAGCTCAAAGATGACTTTGGGGTCGCCTTTGTAATCGGAATAGCGGATCCAGGTGGGTGACACCAAAAACATTCTTTCTTCAGGAGCCAGCACCACCCGCTTAGCGCGCGGGTGCTTAGCAAGGTGCACATTTTGGTACTGTGTCAGCTCTTCGCCTGCTAGTTCTCGAGCCGTTCCCAAGTACTGGACAGTCACTCTGGCCTCGGCACTGGTGCCGATTACAAAAGAAACTTTGGGGTTCGTCTGCAAATTTTGATATTTACGGGTTTGGTTGCTGGTGCCAAACACCAGGTTTAAATCGTCCGTGGCCGTAAAACCGACTAACGCGGCCTGCGGCACCCTGTCTGCCCCTGCTGTCGCCACCACACCCAGCACTTCTGTGTTTAATAGATCCCGAATTAATTTCTGCTTGGCTTCAGTATCCATGTGCTTATGATAGCTGGAGTAATTTAAAAAAAGAAAAGAGCCTTCGAGGATATCTGTATATAATAGATACACGCGAAGGCTCAAGGAGCCAAAATAACTTAAGTGTCCAACTTCCGGGAGGCCGACACGCCCAGAGCGTGCCACCGGAGGCCGTCCCAGCAGTTGAAGACGTCGAGGCCCCAGGCACCGGAGCGGCCCACATTGACGCGGCCACCGTCGGAGCTGGTATCTTGTACTCGCCCGTAGCGGGTGGGGTTCAAGTAGCTGCCGGTTTTTTTGAAACAGACAATATGCTTGGTAACCTCTGCCACGCTGGTGGGAACTTCGTACGCCGCTGGCAACATGGCTTGATGCTGATCGAACGTCTTGTTCTCGGATTGAGGAACGATTTCCTTGAGGCACAGGTACCAGCGCAGTTGGCATGTCACCTCGTTGGCAAACGGCTCGTTCGTATACCAGCACTCTTGCTGGTACGCGTAGAAGCGCGGCTGGCCCGAAGCAGGATGCACCTCTTGCCACTGGCGAATGGTCAGCGGCTTTTTGCCGTATTGCTCCACTCCCAGAAAGGCAAAATGAGTGTCCTTCACCTGCCTGTCCGCATTAAACGGACACGGGGCAGTGAGTACTTTCTCGCCCCACGGGAACTGGCTGACTTTCGCCAGCTGGCTCTTGGTGAACGAGATGTCGTAGTGCCGCTGCCAATCTTTGATACCGAAGAAATTGGCACCGAGTAGTCCTCGCGCTACTTCGTGCGAGGTCGGCATACCGACTGCCAGGCGTTCAATCATTTGCCTGGTTTCGGCTTTTAGTCGGTGCCCAATCGTCGCCAGGTACTTGGCTTCATCTGGCAGTAGACCGCTGCTGTTAAGCCCAGCGCGCAGTACATCAAGAATCTGTCGACCTAGCCCACTGTCCGATGTGATCAATGTCTTCTGTGGCATTGTCATCATCCCTTTCTATAGGAATAACTTGCCCGAAAAACGCTTTCGGAAACGACTAGCCTCTACTGAGGCGAGTATTCTAGGGTCTGCGTACAAACCGCACAATACTCGCCTCAAGATGGCCTTGTTTCGTTGGTTATCAAAGAGCAAATATAGGCTTTCGTTATACTCTTCCTAAGTTAATCTGTCAACATTATTTGTTTAAATTTGCCTTTATTTAGCTCTTTTATTGGCACCGCTAGAAGCCCAGTAGTTCATTGACTAGCAGGAGGCGAACTGTCCGACCGCCGATGGGGTTTTCTCGCTTAAAGATAACTATTTTTGACGGTGATGTACCCACGCCGTGCGCGGCCATCAATCGTTCGTTCTCGAGTGGAATAACATGTTTTTCCAAGCGCTGCATGGCATCGGCCAGGGTTGGCACAATCTTTTGCGTACTTACAACTAGGAGTAGGTTCGGCGACGTAAACACTATGTGCGGCAACTGGCTGCCGGTATTAGACGCCACAATAAACTCACCCGTTTGAGCCAATGCATGAACGCTGCCCAAGTAGTAATCAGATAGTACGGCTTGTTTACGGAGCGGCGCCTGTTTGGCGGGGTCTTTTTCCGCCACAATTGCCTCGTGCAGATTGTTCCAACCATGCTTGCCGGATTTGAGATATTCGATGTACCCGATCTGCTCGAGGGTACGGGAAGCACCATTCATGACTGAAGCACCGACGGGAATGAGCTCTTTAATTTTGGCGAGGGCGTCGGCGCCCGTGGCGACTGTTTCTGCTTCGATGCCGTGGTCTTTAAGGGCGGCAATGGTGTGCGCAATGCTTTCTGGGGACGCTAACGTCGTGTAGTTCATACGTAGTACATACTAAAAAATTAAAACTGGTGGTGGACTTACTTGCCTTCGGTTTGGCTAATGATGTCTTGAATGGCTTTGAGGCGGCGGGCGAGGCGGGAAGCAAACTTTTCGAGATTAGATAACTTTGATAACACCACCATGTCTTCGCCCATGCCGAAGACGAGCAGCTTTTCACCTTTCTCTAGGCCCAACGCTTCTCGCGCCTCAGCCGGAATAACCACTTGGCCTTTCTCCCCCACGGTCGTGGTGCCGTAGCAGTGCTTGTCCTGCGCTTCACGCTTGGTCATAGTAAAAATGATTAGTTATATAAGTATGAAATGTATGACTTACTCAATGTGCCCGTTGGTCTGAGCCTGTCAATGCTTTTTTGCGATTAGGGGGAGAATTTTCGATAAAAGAAAAAGTCATGGTATGCATGCCATGACTTGCGTGAAAAACAATTTTTTAACTTTATGGCAACTTGGCTATCTCGTTGTCGATCATTGCCGCCCATGAAATTGGGGTGTGCCTAGAGAAGTCACCGAATAGCCCTGGAGCCCAGCTAAACGGTTCTTCCTGGGAACTCCTGAAAAATTCAAACTCTGGTCGCGTCAGTACCGGATGAGGTGCGCCGGTCAAAATATCCTGAAGCGGCGATCGGTTGATTGAAAAGGCGCTACTGCTCCCTTCTTGTACATAGCAGAGTGTTTGCAGGATGTGCGAGCTGCGCGGGGGAAGGCTTTTCCAAACAGCTTGCAGTATGTCCTTTTCAAATACGAGGATGGTTTCGCTGTTCGCATTCACGATTGCAGGGAAATATCCCATGAGCTCGTGTGTTAGCAACAAGGAATAGCCAAGTTTCAGCTTAAATCCTTCTTGGTCGCCGGCGATTACCTCGTATAGGTTTGCCGGTGCCTTACTGCTGACGGCAACTGACATGGCAGGCTCCTTTTCTAAGGCCAAATTACTATTCTAAAGAACACGTAACCTGGGGTCATCCTAGCTATATTTGAGCTGTTTGCAAGCCCGGTGGTGTTCTTTACGTGACTAATGCCGTACCGTACACCCCATGTATGGGCACGTACAACTAAAAGCTGGGCGTGAGGCGGCCACGGGGTTCCACCATCCCTGGATATTTTCGGGAGCCATTGAGAACGTGGCGTTGCGCATTACCCATGGCGACTTAGTGCATGTCACTGATCGCAATGGCCGTATTATTGGTACTGGCACGTATAGTGCCCATGGCACGATTCGCGTGCGGCTATTGGCATATGAAGCAGTAGAAATAACGCAGGCGTGGATTACGGCTACGCTGCAGGCGGCTCAAGCCCACCGCGCGTTGCTTGGGTACGGCCCAGGCACTGACACCACGGGGTACCGAGTAGTCTTTAGTGAAGCAGATAATTTACCAGGGCTGGTTATTGATCGCTACGGCAGCGTATTGGTACTACAACTTTCTACGGCGGGCATGGAACAATTACGCCCACTCATCCTCGCGGCCTGCCAAGAACTGTTTTCGCCAAGCGCAGTATATGAACGCAGCGATATGTCGGCACGTAACGAAGAGTATTTGCCGCCCGTTACTGCTATTCACTATGGCGTACTGGCTGAACCGGTACCGTTTCAGGAACATGGCCAATCGTTTGTGGCTGATGTGCTGGGGGGCCAGAAGACTGGTTTCTTTTTGGACCAGAAAGACTTGCGACAACAAGTCCGCGCATTTGCTCGTGATAAAAAGGTACTTAATCTTTTTGCATATACCGGCGCAACCAGTGTGGTGGCGCTGCTTGGCGGCGGCAGCCACGTGCATAACGTTGATCAATCCGCACCAGCGCTAGAGCTTATCCCCCGCCAGTTGGAACTCAATAACTTAGCGGCTGACAAAAGCACGAGCGATGTAGCAGATGTCTTCCAGTGGCTCAATGACCACGCCACCGAGCAGTACGATATGGTCATAGTGGATCCACCAGCACTGACGAAAAAGAAAAGTGATTTGCCGGCGGCACAAAAGGCGTATCATTTCTTAAATCGCGCCGCGATGCGCTTAGTTGCCCCCGGCGGCCTGTTGGTCACTTCTAGCTGCTCACATTTTTTTACTAGTGATGATTTAGCCTTTGTGCTGCGCCGCGCCTCGGTGCAAGCGGGAGTACAGCTGCGCGTACTCAAGCATGTCACTCAATCGGCCGATCATCCTCTGTCGGTGTATTTCCCGGAGTCGGCGTACTTAAAATCTTATATTTGTCAGGTCGGAAAATAGGCTGGCTGTCCTTATTCTTTTTCGGCTAGCTCTTTGAGTTTTACTAACGGAGTAAGAAGGGATTAAAATTCGTTCCGCGGTCATACGTGTCTAAACCTTCTTTGTGTTTCAGATACTTAATAACTCGGTACGTAATTGGTAAGGCAATAACTTCCCAGGCTGTGGCAAAGACTGCTGTATTGAGAGTAAGTGAAATTAGTTCGCCTGCTTCAAAGGCGCCAGCGGCTAGAAAAGCAATCCCGAAGAACAGCGCATTATCTACAAACTGACCAGCGGCGGTTGACCCAATGAGGCGACCCCACATTGCTGACCCTTTGGTAAACAATTTCATCTTGGCCAAGACAAAAGAGTTAGTCAGTTCTCCGCCGAAGAAACCAAGAATGGTCGCCAAGGCAATAGCAGGACTTGTTTTAAATATTAGAGAAAAAGCTTCGTTGTCGGTATATGACGGACTTGGTGGAATAATGCTGTAAATATACGTCACGCACGAAGCGATGAGCACGCTGGCAAAGCCGGTCCATACTATTCTTCGCGATACGCGATAGCCATACACTTCAGTAAAAATATCGGCGAAAATATACGTAAATGGATAGGCTAGGATGGCGATGTTTAAGACATACGGGCCAATCGAAAAAGTTTTTACGGCGGTAAATACCGCAATCAACAAAAAGGTTACCCATAATATGCCTAGCGCACCTAGATACTTTGTTGGCTGCTTCGCAGACAAAACCGGGTCGGTTATTAACATTGTATTCTTCATACCCATTATTAAGCTCTTTCTTGAGCAAAAAAACAAGCTCGTGCGTTTAGCAGCGAGCTGTATGTTTTAGTAACCAAACCAGAATCGATGAAAGTACAATTTAAGACGGTCCCAGCTAAACACCGTTGCTGCTAAGCAAGTCATGAATCCAGCTGGATCATGCATAGCAGGAACAAAGTTTGCACGTATTTCTCGCCCCCGATTTCCAAGCCAGGTCCGCTCATCAATCAAATGGTAAAGCTCATGCGCCAACACAAACTTTTTTAGCCGCGGCGACAAGTCTTCACGAACTTCTGCGTAACACTCTTTCTTATTTATCCCGCCTACTGCTACCCCAAAGAAGGGGTATAGCCTCTCTCGTGGAACAAAAAACACTTGAAGGCGATGCCCTCTATATTCATGGTACTCACTGGTTGGCATTGCGACTCTCCGGTAAATCGTTATGGATTTTGCCACTGTTTCCACGAAATAATCCACAAGTTATCGTCGTTGCATAATGGACTGTGCATTACAGCACCGTGTGAAAGATACCAAGGTAACAACGCCGGGTTTGATACCACTCCCCAGACCTTCTCGTTTGCCTGCAAGATAGTTTTCATCACCCGCCGCATAAGCTCAGAAGCATGCCCTTTGCCCCGCCACACATCTCGCACTTGCAGACACGTAATGTAACGGTAGTGGTCGTAATTGAGCTGCTCGAGTATCGCCTGATTGTTTTTGTCTTTAAATTCTTCAGGTGAGTGAGTAAACAACAGCACTCCACCGGCGTATTCGTGCGATCGATCCGAAGAAACAAACTGAAAGGCAGTTATATCTTCTGCTTCTCGACAGCCTAGTCCTTTGAGAAATTTATCTCTGAAATAGGCAGTATTTGTCGAAAACGGTAGCGCTCGCAGTGGTTCAAGCCAAGGAATCTCATGACCAAATTCATGTATAATCTGCGTGAATTGAATCAAGAACGATCTGCCTTGCAGACGTCGTGTTACGAGGTGCATGTGATTTTTCCCTGAAGGTGAAATTATCAATGAACAACGTGAAAAAATAACACGGTTATCGTATCTTGTCTATTTTTGTTCCTCCAGGGTGCTTGCGTAGCTTTTTCTGATTCCTAAGAGAAATATATTTACTCCCCTATTTTCCTTCGGCGGCGGCTTGTAACTTTGCGATATCAAATTTTTTCATCTTGAGGAAGGCTTCGGTCACGCGCGCTATTTTCGCCTTATCATTGCCGGCTAACAGTGCCTCCATGCCAGTGGGCACTACCTGCCACGAGAAGCCGAATGTATCTTTGAGCCAGCCACACTGCTCGGCTGCCGGGTCCGCCGAGAGTTTATCCCAGTAATAGTCGATTTCGGCCTGCGTGGCGCAGTGCACCATGAATGAAATGGCTTCATTGAAGGTAAATTCATGTTTGTGAGCACTATCCATGGCCGCAAACTCCTGGCCTTCAAGCGTGAAGGCGGCGTGTTTAACCGTGCCAGCTTTATCTGGCTCTTCGCCTTTGTCGTACCGCATACTGTCGCCAATTTTGGACTGGTGAAAGACTGAAGCGTAAAAATTCATGGCCTCTTCGGCCTTGCCGCACATATCGCCGACAAACATCATGGTAGGGGTAATTTTTTGTTTGATTTCGCGATTACCCATGGCCATTACCTGCCACGATAAACCAAACTTATCCTGCACCCACCCATATTTTTCACTGAAGGGATATTTACCTATCTCCATGAGCGCCGTGCCGCCTTCGGACAGCTTGCTCCACAGCTGATCAACTTCCTGCGTAGTACTGCAGGCAACTAGAAACGATACGGCGGGTGTGAATTTAAACAGTGGCCCAGCGCTTAGCAACGTGAATTCCTGCCCGGCTAGATCGATGGTGACAATATCCACTGAACCGGAAGGGGTGTTGTGCAAGACTGAGGAGCTCTTGATTTTTCCATCTTTAAAAATGGAGATGTAAAAATCGGCTGCCTCGCGGGCTTCCTTATCGAACCATAAATGAGTGGTAATTTTTGACATACATTATAATTATTTTTATTTACATTGCTGCTGGCTGGAGCATGCCAACCCGGTTGCCTTCGGTATCGATAAAGGACGCGAACAAGCCAATGCCGGGGATATCATCTGGTTCGCCAGCTTTCTGCCCACCACCGAGCACTGTGCCACCTTCAGCTGCCACTTTTTTCATTGAGGCCCTAATATCTTCGACAGCAATCACTATCGACGGATATTGTTTTTCCTTGGTATTTTTGAAAAACCCACCGTTGATGCGGCCTGGCTCTTTGGGAAATTTGGTCTTTTCGTCTGTTTTTGATGTGGCCACGACTACATAGTTGCCCATTTCTGGGCCTAATTGTTGCGCCTTCCAGCCAAATGTACTGGCATAAAAATCAGTAGCACGTTTCGCATCTTCATACGGCATTTCAAAGTGAACAACAGGGTCCATGGTCATATTGGTAAGGTTAGTGAATGAATACCCCTAGTATGGGTGGTGGTGTGTGTGGCGGCAAGGATTTTTTATTCCAGCTATAGCGCCGGTGTGTTCATCGGCAGATTGCCTACTTCTCAGTTTATTTTTTGAAGTTATCGTTTTTACGAGGTGAAGACGAGCGATAGCGGCCAGGCCAACACGTGGGGCACACGGGTTGCTCGTTGCTTTTTAAAAACGTGTGGCCGCGGCTACAGGTGGTTGATTTCCCTTTGCTTGTTTTCATAGGGCCTTTCTACTGTGCCTTTTCTATTGCCTTGGTCAATATTTTTTTAGACTTTTTCCCGGCCCGAACTAGTATCATTTTCTGTGCCCGTGAAAGCTTTTTAATTTCACGTTCTTTTCGCATGGCGTCTACCTTCGAAGCACATTTTTTGGTATACACCAACTTCACCGGCAAACGCGAGCGGGTATACTTGGCCCCTTTACCCGTATTGTGGTGGGCGACCCTGGCAGAAACATTATTCGTCCAGCCGGTATACAACGAGCCGTCACGACATCGCACGATGTAGATGTGATAGGTGGCAGTGGTGTTTTTACTCACCCCACTCATTAACCTTAGCCGGCGAAATAGATACCCAGCAGGTACGGCCAAATAATAACGGCGAGCACACCCTTCCAAAAGGTTAGGTGGAGAAAGCCGATAGTAAACAGCCAACCAATGCACCACATGGCGCCGCTGAAGGTATGGTTTTCTATTTTAATACGATCATTCTTCATGCCCCTATACTACCCCACAAATACCTTCCCACGGTACTCACTACTACATTGCGCCAATAATCAAGCCCATGACGGCAAACACCACGGTGTTATAGCCAGCATTGATTAGCCATAGCTTGAATGACTTACCTTCAAACATATAGTTCACGCCGAGGGCTAACCCGACCCAACCGAACCCAGCGGCTAAGCCAGCCATGAGGCCAAAGAGCCAGTCGGCATCGGCACCAATAAAGGCAGCCAGATTAAAGGCCATGATGATTTCGAGAATAAATGAGCCAATCAGTAAGCGGCCCAGATTTGGCGGGTTAACACTCTTATCCTGGGTCTTCATACCTATTTCTGCTTGCCACATCTTGACGAAGATAACGGAGTACCACAGGTACCCTAAAAAGAAGGCGGCGAGGGCGGCTACGGCAACGGCTAGATAGTTAATTTCCATATCCCGATTATATACCAAATTTACTTAGCATTTTTCCTCACCTCATACAAAAAGGTGTAGCTAGCCAACATCGCCAACACAGGCCAAGGAAAAAGCAGCTTAGGAAAAATAAAACCACCTCAGCTTATACGCCTTGGTGGCCTGTTGTTAACATAAAACACGAATGTGACTTTTAGTGTCCGTCGATTTATTCCTCGCCGAACAACTTGAGGTCAAGACGTTGAAGCACGTTTTGAATTTCGCATTCAGTAACAAGCCCACAAGAAGGAAGATTTCGCAGTTTATTCAGCGAAAGAGCCGTGAGCTGACCGATCGTATCTATGTTAGCCCTTGCTAACGTTCTTCTAGCCCGCACAGAAAAAATTCCTATGTCCTCAATTCTCTGAGCACTAAGATCCCGCGCTTTTGAAAGTTTTGTTTCAAGCCCGACTAGGGAATTCTCAATGCACTGTGCGGCCTGACTGGAGTCAATCGTGCCATCTTCGACACGTTGCAACAAAACAATCGTTGCTTTCAGTAGTCGGTTCTCGTTTTCCGAACCCATAATTCCCTCCGTATTTTTTGTGAAAGAAGAGTACGCCAATGAAGTTGCAACAAATAGATATTCTACCTATGTATCGTAATGTCAATTTTTCTCTTGTTCTTTAATGACTATCAATAAATATATATTGACAAACGATAAGTGCTAAATTAAGATCGAACAATAACAATTTATTAGAACCACCCATGAAAAAAGGCTCAACGGTATTTCTTCAAGTAGTTATTATGCTGATTGGCATCGGCGCTCTTACTCTTATGCTTTGGGAACCACACATTGAAGGCAGGAATGCGCACGCCACGCTCTTTGAGATTTACTTCAAAGATCTCTTTTTGGCGTATGCGTACCTAGCATCTATTCCTTTTTTCGTGGCGTTATATCAAGCATTTACACTGCTTAGATATATTGGGCAAAATAAAGTATTCTCACTAAATTCCGTGAGAGCTTTACGGTCAATAAAATACTGCGCGATATCTCTGGTTGGTTTTATCGTAGCGCCAATAGCCTACCTATTTATTGCTCAGCCCGATGATGACATTGCGGGCGGTGTTGCTGTGGGGCTTTTGATGATTTTTGTCTCCGTCGTAATCGCCACTGCGGCGGCGGTGTTTGAACGACTTTTAAAAAGCGCCGTAGATATAAAGTCTGAAAACGACTTAACGGTTTAAGAAAATGCTATGGCAATTATTATTAATATTGATGTGATGCTGGCGAAACGGAAAATGAGCGTCACTGCACTGACGGAAGCAGTTGGCATCACCATGGCTAATCTTTCCATCTTGAAAAATGGCAAAGCAAAGGCTATCCGTTTTTCAACGTTGGAGTCGATTTGCAAGGCGTTAACCTGCCAGCCTGGCGATGTTTTAGAATACAAAAAATAGCTCCTATGGACCGCGCAATCTTAAAAGCGCTACATACCCTCTTGATTAGCTTGGGCCTCGCTTTCGTCTTTAATTTTTTGTTCTTCGAGAAGCTCGTTGGTATTTCTATATTTATTATTACCGCAATTCTGGTGGGGACGGTGTTTGTATTCGGCTCGAGCCGTAAAGCTATTGCAAGAATTCGGACAGTAGACAGGTAAAATATTTGTTAAACTAAACGTATGGCCAAAAAAGAAATCGCCACCGGTACGGTACATACATTGCCGGCGGATTTACGTGAGGCTCTTATTTCAACGCCTGCGGCGCGAGCAGTATGGGAAGATGTGACACCGCTGGCGCGCAATGAGTGGATTTGCTGGGTTATATCTGGCAAAAAAGCAGAAACGCGGATTATCCGTATTGAGAAAGCGCTCTCGAAGCTTAAAGGCGGCATGCGCCGACCTTGTTGCTGGAGCGGATGCATTCATCGCTGATCTGCTCCGTCAGCTAGACGGATGGCGGACACTCACTTATTTACCTTCTTCATGTACTGATACCAACTTAATCTGATTACTGTTAACAACGTCATTGCGAGGAGCCGCAGGCGACGAAGCAATCTCGTCCGGGATCGCTTCGCCAAACCCTGCCTGCCGGCAGGCAGGCTCGCGATGACGGCAGAGATTAAGTTAAGTTGGTATGAAACGATTTTTTGATCAGTTTCGTCAACTTATGGCAGCCAGCAACCGTTGCTCAACTTAGTATTTTTTACTTAGCGCCCTAAATACTATTCCCGTCCAAATAGATATCAGACCAAACAGAATAATAAGCCCGGAAAAGAGATAGGTAATTATCCCTAAATGAAGGGCGGTAGTGAGCGTTGTAGCCGTAATCCACATTGGCCGACTCTCATCATCCCGGGACATTTCGGCATACGTCTTGCCACCCGTCATTTTGAGAACGTGCTCGCGAATAATGTCCGCCTGAGACTTAAGCGTCAAAGGGCCCCGGACGGGAGTGTTAGGAATAGCGGCATCTTCGGGTGTAATAATTTTTTCCTGACTGACGTTTTGATAGGTAAACACAACTGCCCACGCCCCACCTACGACGAGAATAGTGCCAACACTGATTGCTAATAGAGACGAGATAATAAGTAGTTTTTTCATATTATTAAAGTTTAGCACCTGTTTTTAATAAGCGAATAAGGCAGCAGCATTTGTACTTAAAAACCTTGATGGGAAATTTTGGTGTTTGGACTTCTTCGGCAAATAACATAGATGTAGAAAATCTCCAGTACCCCCAGCGTGTTTATTAGCAACAGAGCAATGAACCATCCTTTTTGATTGTGGCGAGCGGCATACCACAGGGCTAGTCCCTTCCAAGCGAGTGACCAGGCTACCAGAGCAGCCAGCAACCAAGGATTAATGGTGGCGAGCGCGGCTAGTGTCATACTCTTCGCTCAACCACAATCGTACAGTTGGTCAGCAACGCCGCTAATGCCCCAACGGCCGCCAGAACAGGGGCGAGCATGGTGCCAATAATAGCAATGGTTAAAGGAATGACAATGAGCGTAGTTCCTTCTTCGTTTTTAATTGTAATGCGACGAACATTACCTTCCTTGAACAGTGCTTTAATTGTTTCGACAACTTTGTCAGCGGAAATTTTTAATTCCTCTTGAGTTGTTTTTTCTTCGGTCATACGTTAGATACTTGTGAGTTACGCTTGCCAGTTACCCCCATGACAATTGGAATGAGCAACGACAGCCCATAGTACACGAAGATATCAGCGTCGTAATAGTTCTGCACCACAAAGGCTTTAACGAGAAAAAGATAGTCAAATAAAACGGCAATGAGCAACCAGCTCATGCCTACTAGTATGAAATAATTTGGCTTTTCTCCGCTGCCACGCAGCCGTTTTATCGCTACCCACACTGTTACCACAAACATAACCGGCGAGATGAACCAGCCTAAGCGCTCGACTGGCACAAACGGAAAGAGCATCATCCCTAGCGCGAATCCAAGCACCCATAGCATAAAACCCCAGCCTAAGGTATCCATTAATTTTTGCTTCGTTGTCTTCATATTATTCTGTCGTCTTTCCGTCAAAATGTTCAGTGTCGGCCTCGGCTGCCTCTTTAGTTTTGTGCACTACGCCGTCACGATGATGCGGCGGCATGTACAGAGTGTAGAGCTTCATTGAGCCTGTTCCCGTATTTATAAGATTGTGCTTTGTGCCAGCGGGAACAATAATGACACTTCCGTCAGAAAGATCATGGGAAATATCGCTTAGAATAGCTTTGCCGGTGCCTTGTTCTACACGGAGGAATTGATCTACATCGTGCACCTCTTCACCGATATCTTCTCCCCTAAGAAGGGACATGAGCACCAGTTGGCTATTCTTATCGGTATAGAGTACTTTCCTGAAATTATCATTTTCCAACGAGAGCTTCTCTATATTCTCAACAAATCCGTTCATATGTTCACTATACTCTTTACCTGTTAAGCCGCCACACTGAATACGCCAAGTATGTGGCGAACGTCACCCAGCCAACGTAGGGGAAAAGCAAGGTTGCTGCTAAACGACTGAGTGGCCACATAAGAAAAATGAGTGCAATTGTTGTGGCGTTCAGCATGAGCATTTCAAGAATCGATACCCCAATTAAATGCTGGTTAAAGAAAAGATAACTCCAGAAAACATTTAAAATTCCATTCAGAGTAAATAACAAAACGATCCACCATAAACGACTATCTCGTGGTGCAGTATTCCAAACTAGCATGGCAGAGAGTGCAGTCAGAATAAAAATAGCTGTCCAGGCTAGACCAATTATGCTACCTGGTGGCGTCCACGAAGGAAGATTTAACGTGTTGTACCACGTCGTTAATTGTGGGGTAGTCAAAAGACTACCGAAGACTGCCACTACCAGAGTTAGCCCAGTGATAACGACTACCGACAGAAAGTTCATGCCTTTAGTATAGCTCCTTAATAAAAAAGAGTTCTCCGTTCAGCAGTATACTGAAAACATGGGTATTGCTTCTCAAGCAAACTGGTACGTGATCACCGGTGGGCCGAGTTCGGGCAAGACAACCACCGTCAATATATTAAAAGGGCGGGGATATAAGACTACCGTCGAACATGCCCGCCATTATATAGATACCCAACGCGTAACTGGTAAATCCGTGGCGGAGATCAAGAACAACCAAGTTGCTTTTCAACAGGCGATTCTCAACATGCAAATTGCTCAAGAACAAGAACTTTCTCCAGATGAGATGGTCTTTCTCGACCGAGCTATTCCTGATGCTCTGGCGTACTACCGATTTCTTAACCTCCCTGAAGATGAAAAGCTAGGACATGCTTTAAACAAGGTTTCGTACAAAAAAATATTCATTCTTGCCCCACTGCCATTAGAGCATGATTATGCTCGCACCGAGGACGAAGCGGCGCAAAACAAGATACATGCGCTTCTTACTGAAACATATGAAGCTCTACCATTTCCTGTTGTCCACGTGCCGGTGCTCTCACCGGAAGAACGAGTGGATTTTATTTTGAGGAATCTGTAATGAAATGTTGCTGTGCACCGCTTAGCATCTGCCTAACACACCATCGAGCATAGATTCTACTGACACCCATCATCCAGCTTGATTCGCTCATATGTGAAGAGAGCTGCGTAGGGTTATCGACATAGGCAAAAAGCTTCTCTGGAACAGCCGGTATCAACGTGCTTTCTTCGTAGTGTCTGGTTGCTTTATTCATCATCCACCAAAAAGGTTGAACAAAATGACACTCATACCAACCACACGTACTGTATGCTCTGTCATTGCGAGCGCAGCGAAGCAATCCCAGTGTCTAATAGCCTAAGATTGCTTCGTCGCCGACTCCTCGCAATGACAGCTGGTAGAATGAATCAGCGGTGGTTGGTATCAAGTATTTCACACTGCTATCAATTTCTTTTCGACGCGTTTTAATAATACTGCATTGGTTGCCACAATAATCGACGAGATACTCATTAAAAGTGCCGCTATTTCTGGCCGTAGTGAAATCCCAAAACTGGGATATAAAATCCCTGCCGCAACGGGGATTGCTAACAGATTATAGATCGAAGCCCAAAAGAGATTCTGCTTCATTTTGAGTACCGTTGCCTTGCTTAAACGGATAGCTCTTAAGATATCGGCTGGATCAGATTTCATCAGTACAACTTTCGCGGTCTCAATCGCCACATCCGTGCCAGCACCAATTGCAATACCAATATCGGCTTGGGCTAATGCCGGTGCGTCATTCACGCCATCACCGACCATCGCCACAAATTTGCCCTCGTCTTGCAACTGCTTTACATATTTTGCTTTATCGCCAGGCAAAACTTGGGCAAAGATACGATCGATGCCAAGCTGTTTTCCCACAGATTCAGCAACTTTTGTGTGGTCCCCTGTGATCATGACTACCTCTATCTTTAGTTCTTTGAGAGCAGCAATGGCGCGTGAGGCAGTTGGTTTAATCGTATCAGCTGCTGCCACAACTCCGGCAATTTTTCCATCAACCGCCAGTAAACTTAACGTCTTGCCTTCGCTGGCTAGTCTATCAAGCGTCGTCCGTGCCAAATCAAGTGCCACGTTACGATCACGCAATAACTTTTCGGTGCCAGCTAAAACTGTTTTGTTTTCAACTTTTGCTTCAACACCATGTCCCGCGATTGATGTGAACTTCTCGAGAGATGTGCCCGCAGAAATGTTGCGCTTGGCTGCCTCGTCTAAAATCGCTTTGGCAATGGGGTGAGAAGATTTTGCTTCCACGCTAGCTTCATATCGCAGCACGTCTTCTTCCGTAAATCCTTCAAAAGCTACCACATTGGTAACCTTTGGTTTGCCTTCCGTAAGCGTGCCAGTTTTATCCAAAACAATGGCTTGAATCTTGGAAACTTGCTCAAGTGTTGGAGCATCTTTGATAAGAATGTTGTGTTTGGCTCCCAAGCCAGTACCCACCGCTACGGCAGTTGGGGTAGCCAAACCTAAAGCGTCAGGGCACGCAATAACAACGGTTGAGATAGCAAAAGTGAGAGCAAATAGTAATGACTCACCCATAATAAAATACCAAACAGCAAACGTGAGTAGCCCTCCGCCCACTGCGACAAATACGAGATACTTAGCGAACCGATCAGCCAGCTTCTGTCCGGGTGCTTTGGAGTTTTGGGCAACCTCAACCAGCTTGATGATTTGCGCCAAAGCCGTTTCGTCACCAACTTTAGTTGCTTTGAAGGTGACAGAACCGGATTGGTTAATCGATGCCCCGATGACCTCATCGCCTGGCTTTTTGGTGACCGGAATGGACTCTCCCGTAACCAGAGATTCGTCAATAGCTGTCTCCCCCTCAGTCACTACGCCATCGACGGGAACTTTGTCGCCGGGCTTGAGCACAAGCATGTCGTCAATCTTGACCTCCGCTGTTGGCACAATGACTTCTTTGCCATTGCGTATCACTCTGGCTTGCGGCGGCACTAGGTTCATCAGCGCTTGGAGCGCATCGGTTGTGCCGCGCCGAGACTTCATTTCCATCCAGTGGCCAAATAAGACAAAGGTTATGAGCATGGCGGCGGCTTCGTAGTAGGAATCCGCGCTACCAGCTAAAGTGAGAACGATGCTGAAACCATAGGCAGCGATTATGCCAACGGCAATAAGCACCGCCATATTGACAGTCTTTTGCAGGAGGGCTTTGTAGCTTGAGTAGAGAAAAATCCAGCCGCTGTAGAAAAAAACGGGCGTGGTCAGAATGAATAGAAGCCAGGGGGTGAAAATAGGAGCCGGTAGTCGTAACCCAAAAATCATTTCGCCCATCGGGGAGTAGGCAATAATGGGTAGTGTCAGAATAAAGGCAAACCAGAATTTGTTGCGAATGTCTTTTTCCATCATGGCCGCCATCTCTCGGCCGGCGAGCCCTGCATGCTCCATGCCCATCGCCATGGTCATACTCATCTTAAATCGCTCCCACCAAGCCATGTCTTTACTTGACTTCATGGTGTGCCCAGAATGAATGGGGTGCTTACCCGGTTGATGGTGTGGTTGTATATTCTTTTCCGCAGGCACCAAGTTCATCCCACATTTCGGGCAACGCCCAGGCGTGTCCGCAGTTACCTCGGGATGCATCGGACAAGCGTATGTTGTTGAAGCCATGATTCTCTTTTTGACTAAACAAGCTCGCCACGCTGCTCAAGCATCATGTGGTGAATCGTGGCAACTTGAACCCAGGTTGCAATAAGAATGAGAATGGCAGAACACAACAGCGCATCCACTTTGGTGATTCCGAAAACCAGGTTATCGGCACCGCCGAGGATAGCCGCCGCAAACGTAAATACTCCGGCGAAGCCCGCGAGAACACTGATGACATGCATTAATTTTGATACTTTCATATTTGAGACGTGATAAACTCTGAAGAAATTAATAGCGAAGTTTATTTTTTATTGATATATTTCCACAAAGCAGCGGCGGCTAAAACGAGATCAATAATCACTACTAGCGATACCAGCCAGCCAAAAGCCATCATGCCTCCGCCGTACGTACCGCCCATCATGTTGTAATCCATAAACATAAACAATCACCGCCTTTCTATGTGTGATTATATACCTATGGACTCACTTTGAACCCAAACATCATCCCACTCTCCAAGTGTTCGGCAATATGGCAATGCGCCATCCAGTCGCCCGGATTGGTGACATTCAGGAGAATATCAACATACTGACCGGCCGGAACTAGTACCGTGTCTTTCCATGCGAGATTCGTTTGCGGTACACCGTTCCGGTCAAGCACCAAAAATTGCTGGCCGTGGAAGTGTACCGGATGCTGCATCGGATGAGCCGAGTTGGCGTCGTTCGTAATGCGAATTTTTACCTTGTCGCCGACCTTAAATTTCCAGTCGATAGCCATGTTAGCCTGGCCGGTGCTTTGATCGACAACTTGCCAATTTGTCATTGCTTTGGTAGACATGTCATTCATCATTTGCATATCGTCATCCCATTCAATGCCGTCAGGACTTGCATTACCCATTGCTCCCATCCCGCCCATCATTGTTCCATCTGGCATCATGTGGCCTCCGGACGAACCCATCATTCCACCCATCATGTTAATGGTGAGTGCCAAACGTTTATCAATCGGCTTGTCGAAATACCGGCGGTACGGATCAATACTTTTGACTGCGGCCGTATTGGTGTGCAGTGTCGCAAATGCTTCGGCGTAGGACGGTGCCGCATCATTGCCTGAAACTGAAACCGTCCCAAGTGTGTCGGTCTTGTAGGGAGTTTTATTTTGAAGCGTGTATACTCCACTCTTATCGAATAGAACTTCCACGACTGCTCGCTCCGAAGGCCCGATAATAACAGCATCTTTCCATTCCTCATGTTCGGTCGCGCCGCCGTCGCCACCGACAAGCTTCATGTTGGCTCCGGGAATCGTGAAGTTAAATGTTCTGGTATTGGCCGCGTTAGTGACATAGAAGCGGATAACTTCGCCCGGCTTTGCTTCAAGGCGCCAGTCCGGCTCGCCGTTCGTGAGCATCATGTTGCCGAATCTACCCATGAGCGTGCGGTCAGCCTCGTTTTTGCTTAAGCGAATCTGCCCGTCTTCAATGAGGATGTCGTCAAGAAATAGAGGTACTTCGCGATTTACAGGATTCCAGTAGCCTGGTTCGCTTGGCGTCACAAGGTAGTTGCCATAGAGACCGAGTTCCTGCGCGTAATCCTCGCGCACGTGGGGGTGATACCAATACATGCCGGTATCGGGGAGTTTAATTTTATACGTTAATGCTTCGCCTGATTGGACTGATTTTTGTGTCATGTCCGGTACACCGTCAAAGGCATTATCGAGGCGGATACCGTGCGAATGAATTGTCGTCTCAATGTCAGTGTTGTTTTTGAAATTAATGGTAATTTCCGCACCCTGTTTGGCCTTAATCAGAGGCCCGGGGATTGAGCCATTGTAGGCCAGCATGCGGTACCTTCGATTACCAAGCTTTTTCTTAACGAAACCGGCGGCGAGATCGTAGGTATCGCCATTTTTAAGCTCAACAGTCTCGAACTGTTTTGCTTCGGGCAAGCCCTCGGTTTGCGTGGAAAGTATTCCAGTGTTGGTAGTCGGCGCTCCTCGCCAGTACGCAGACAAGCCTAACAAGCCGCTAGCAACGGCAATAGTGACAATGACAGTAATAAGAGTTCGTTGATTCATTATTATTTCCTTTTAGCCAGCTTATAAATCTCTAAGATTTCTGTGGTAGATTTTTTGCCTTCGCCATGTTGCATTTGATGTAAAACATGAGTCGATAAATGGTTTTCCAAAATTAAATCTTCAATGCCGGATAGTGCTTCCTTCGCGGCTGAAGACTGGGTGAGAATATCTATGCAATATTTTTCTTCCTCAACCATACGTTGCAACCCACGCACCTGGCCTTCGAGAATTTTGAGACGACGAAGTGCCTTCTTTTTGATGGTATGCTTCATGTTTATACTATACCCCCTAGGGGTATACACTTCGAGTCTACTTTTGCACTTGCATCATGCGATGAATGCCCAGCGCGGTGCCGTCATATATCTTTTGTTCACGCACAGGAACAACCGATCTCTCTGATTGAATCGGCAATATCTTTCCGTCGCGTATCCACCCGCCGTCAATGACAATCTCGATTGGCATATGAGGAAGCCTTCGTATAAATGCATCAGCGCTTTGCACCAGATGCTGTAAGTGCGTCTGTAACTGTGCTGGATTTTTAAGTAGTTCCTCTGCGTTCTCTATGCCTGAAGTTGCTTTAGCTTCCAGCGCATACCACGGCGGCTGCTCGCCTACTGCCAACGTTGTAAAAAACGGCTCATGTAGAGCGAACTGCGAACCAAGAATTTGCATGACAAACGTACCCGTGCCGTAGGTAACTTTAGTTGTCCCGGCAGCAGTGCCGGCCGCGTACAGACTAGCTTCCTGATCACCCGCGATAGCAAGAATAGGCAACGCAGCGCCAATGATGTCTTTTTTTAATACGCCAAAGTTAGAGCGTGATGGTTGAGTTATGGGCAGAATATCTGCCGGTATACTAAAAATAGCCAGCAATTCCTCATCCCATGCCAATGTCTTAATGTTAAATAAAAGGGTGCGCGATGCGTTAGTGTAATCGGTCAAATGTGGCGATCCTTCGGCCAAATTCCACAAGAGCCAACTATCAACCGTGCCTACGGCCAATTGGTTTTGAGCCAGAAGCTTCTGGGCTCTGGGAACATTCTGTAACAGCCAGGCTATTTTCGAGGCGGAGAAATACGGATCAATTGGCAATCCCGTCCTTTTTTGAACCAGTTGGATATGGCCAATAGGCTGCTCTTGGCACCATTGCTCTGCCCTTATGTCCTGCCAGACAATAGCCGGATAGATTGGTTTAGAAGTTTGTTTGTCCCAGGCGATAATCGTTTCACGCTGCGCAGCGATGCCCAGCCCAACAACATCTAATGGCGATATTTGAGCTGTTTGCACTACTTCGCGCAGCGCATCTTGCGCAGCGGAAATAATCTCCTGTGGATCTTGTTCAACCCAACCAGGTTGAGGAAAGGATTTTATCAGCGATCGATTGGCTTTGGCAACGATGTGCTCCGCTGCATCAAAAACGAATGCTTTAACGCCCGTTGTTCCCGCATCAAGAACAAGCGTGTAAGGGCCCTGTTGCTTAAGCGGTGAGGAGTGTTTGAAAGATTGGTTGGGCATGGCGGTTTTCTACTACGATATCGCAAATGGCTTTAAGGAGTGGTAATTCACCCATGTGGTCACCAACTAAATACAGCAACGATGGGAGTGATTGCAGTCCCTCACTAGTAAGATGGGTCTGTCCCTGCGTGCCAATTTCTTTTCCCACGGTGTGATTGCGGGAGTAGGGACTCACTCCGGTAGCGATAAAGTCCCCCAGCCCAGCCGAGCTATATACTGTTACCGACTTGCCGCCGAGTAACTTTAAGATAGTCACCATCTCGTGTGCCGCTTGGTTCATAAACCAGCCGCGAAAATTATCGCCATAACCCAATCCCTCACCGACACCAACGCCGATAGCATAAATATTCTTAAGCACACTGACCAAGGCCACCCCGTGAATGTCGCGGCTATGCTCAACTCGTAGAGTAGTGCCGGCAAAAACTTGCTTGAGCCGAGTAAACACCCGACGCGTCTTTGTCCCAACTACGGCGGCTGACGGCATTCCTTTCATGATCTCGTGGGCTAACATGGGCCCACAGAACAGTGCCATTGGTTGATCGGGGGACAACGATTCCTGCAAAACTTCATCCATTGTTTTGTGGGTCTCGGCTTCAATGCCCTTGGCGACTGAAACGACGGGTGTTGTGAGTCGAAGGTGAGGTTTAATGTCTTCTGCAACCGCCCGCACGGCAAACGACGGGACACAGACAAAGACCAGACTGGCTTGCGTAATAACCTCGGGCAGAGGTTTCTGATCGGGGACTTTTGATAGGTCTGTATCCCAGAAATCAATCGTGATTTTCTCCCTACCATGAAGCAACCCAGCAATCGCTTGCCCAATTGCTCCGGCACCAATGACGGCAATTCTCATATAGCCTTGAGTTTGGCACGACTACCATACACAGTCGAGGGGGTTGGTACGGTATAATGGATGCATGAAAAAACTCCATGTAGATTACGTTCGGAGTATTATCTTCGGATTTGAGGATAGCCTTGTCTCCACCACCGGCGTCATTGCGGGGGTAAGCACCGGCACACACGACCCTAAAGTTATTCTGCTGGCGGCCAGCGTCACTATTGTGGTGGAAGCCCTCTCGATGGGCGCCGGGCAATTCTTGAGTGAGCGGTCAGTGCACCAAATGGAGAAAACACATACTGATAATCTTGTCCTTGGCGGAGGATTGATGTTTGGCAGCTATGCCATAGCTGGTATTATCCCCCTCTTGCCCGTCATATTATTCTCCTTCCCTGTGTCCGTATTTGTGAGCATTGCCCTGGCCTTCTTGAGCTTATTTATCCTCGGATACGTTAAAGGAAAAATTGTCCGGGTACGCCCACTCCGCAGTGGCATTGAAATTCTCGCCATTGGCGGCATCGCTACTCTCCTCGGTGTGTTTGCCGGTTACTTCTTCCGCACGTCGTAACGTTGTCTTATGCCGCAGGATATTGATCGGGCTGGTATGGTTGGAGTCGGACAATTTTTACGTGGTGCTTGCCTTTTCCATTAAGGTGCGCTCGCACTTCTTCATCAGATGGTTTCTGGCTATAGCCTAGTGCTACCACATCAAATTCAACTTCTCCTAGGAGATGATATCGATCAGCCGTTTTTCTCCCGAGCATAGCTTCGTCAACGCCAGGAACAGTCTTCACCGCCGCCAGTCGTTCCGCTTCCGTTTGTTGCGGCTCCCGCTGCTTATGCGCACGAATTGCACTGTCGTGAGCGACAACGACAGTTAAGTGATCACCCAGTGCCTTCGCTTGCCGCAAAAAATCCTTATGTCCCTCATGCAAGGGGTCGAAAGCGCCAAAGGCAATAACGCGGGTCATGTCTTTACCATAACATAAAAAGCTTGGCGGTTTGTAGTTTTTTAGTCGGCAAAAGAGGGGAATAATACCAACTCAACCTAATCACTGCCAGTCATTGCGAGCCTGCCTGCCGGCAGGCAGGGCTTGGCGAAGCAATCCCAGCGTTTTAAGCGACGAGATTGCTTCGTC